>OBAG01000081.1_pt1 | contig 122277 bp, 101 predicted proteins | sample 1517701 | NCBI WGS metagenome assembly OBAG01 (sample SAMN04571702, study PRJEB22368) | human gut metagenome | biome: human gut; material: stool | host: Homo sapiens | place: Luxembourg | collected 2012-09-07 | reverse complement strand
ATTCCATCTCACGATGGACACCCTTGCCTTCGGCTATATCCTTCCCACTACCGGGTGGATTCGGGACTTTAACCCATTAGAAACGTGCGCCGCTAGGCGCACCACCTATAAAAAACTCCTGAGAACCTATGATTTCCAGGAGTTTTTATTATTCATATATTCATTGCTAAAGCTTCTGTTCTTATTACGTTGATTATCTGAACTGGATAGAATAGGAATCTTTAAACCAACCTTTACGTCCACCAACGGAGATCTGATAAATATAGTCAAATCCATCGAATTTTATATAATTTAGAGTTACTTTCTGGCCTGCCTTTACTTTTGGACCATTTTTTACATTCAATTTTCCGGAATTTGCGCTTGTTTGAAAAGAAGTTTTGGCATAAAATGTTCTTCTTCCTGTAATTTTAGCAACAGGGGTGAGACAGGAAATTTTATTATTTCTAAGTTTAAACTTTGTTACTGTTTTGATCGAGCCAGATGCATTTTTAAATGAACTTTCACGAGCTATCTTTTGCTCAGAGCTGACATAAAGTGTATCTCCCTGTATCTTTGAAAATCTCATACACCTGAGTGAATTTCTGTCTAGCAGACCTGTTCCTTTCACTGCTTTAAAATTACCACCAGAGTACATATATACTGTCAAAGAATGAAATGCTGATACAGACTTTTCAGACAATAAATATGTATTTTTTCTATCAATTCTACACCAGTATAAAGCTATCCCGTTTTCACCAGATAATTTCTTTTTATACTTTCCATTAATATAAATCTTATAATTATTTCCTGAACTTCTGTCATTTACATACTTGAAACGGTCCTTTTTGCCATCCCTGGTAAAATCATATTTTGTATAAGTTACTCCCTCTTTCAGTTTTACCATCTGACTGGCTGCCTGCACATCTTTGACATTTCCATTTGCAAATACAAATGTCGCGCAAAGCATCATAAATAAAAATATACACAATTTCGCCAGAAATTTCTTTTCCCTGTTCATAGTTCATCCTCCTTTGGTTTATATTGATATATTATCATATTTTATCTATATAAGTGTTCTTATTTTTTAAATATTTTTGTGTTTCACAAAATGATACTCTCCCGGATTGCAGCCGAATCTTTTGCGGAAGGCGCTGGCGAAGCGGCTGGGGTTGCTGAAGCCTGCCAGTTCTGCGATCTGGGTCATGGAATACTGCCCGCTCTGTACCAGGGGGAAGCTTTTGTTGACGCGGTATTCTTCGAGGTATCCGGTGATTGTTTTTCCGGTCATTTTTTTGAAGAGGCGGCAGCAGACTTCTCTTGACAAGTGAACCTGGTCAGCCAGTTCCTGAAGGGAAATTACTTCTGCAAAGTGTAGGTTGAGATAGTTCAGCATTTTTTCCAGGCGTTCCAGTTCCTGCTGATTGGCTGGAATGAATTTTGTCAATTCCTGTCTGTGAGCATACAGGATCATGCTGAATACTTCACACAGAAGCCCCTTGATCTTCAACTCATAACAGAATGATTTCTGATCAAAAACAGTTTCCACCTGGTTCAGTTTCTGCAGGATTTCTTTTCCATTTTCGTCTGCTTCTGTCAGATGAATGCAGGGAACTGCTGAATTTTGCAGAAACGGACGGAAACAATTCCGCTCGACATCGCTGCCGAAGTCACCATACAGAAAATCCGGTCTTACAAGGATCGTACTGTACAAAGCCCTCTCGTTCCCCGGAGAACTGCAGCTGTGCGGCACATTTCGATTCAGCAGAAGCCCTTCTCCCGGTCTGACCCTGTAACTTTTCTGATAAACCTGATAAATTGCCTCGCCTTCTCTTGGGAGACTGATCTCCAGATCATTATGCCAGTGAATGGGAACATTTTTGCCTTCAAATGACCATAGATCATCATGATTTACTGTCATGGGAAAGGTTTCTGTTCCGTGTGCTTCAAGTTCTCTTCTTGTACTGTCTACCAGGATTTTTCTTTTTGCCATCTTGTAGTTCTCCAGCTTCTGTTGTTTTTTCCGCTTCCGTATTAAAATAAGCTCTTAATTATCATAAATAAATTCGATGATCTGGTCAATATCTGTATCAGAAACAACAATACCAGAATCGTATTTTACCATGTATTTCTCTATAATGAGGCGTGCAATAAAAAGCACGCAAACTACTATAAGGAGGTTTTCTTATGTCCAGACCAAAATCAAAAGAAATGGATCTCACCGTCGGAAATCCGTTCTGGTCATTGTTAAAATTTGCTATTCCGGTCATTCTCGGAAATCTGTTCCAGCTTTTTTATACACTCGCTGACTCTGTGATCGTCGGCAAGACTCTTGGTGCTGACTCTCTCGCTGCAGTCGGTGCTACCAGTATCATTATTTATTTTGTATTCTGTTTTATCAATGGATTCACGGGTGGATTCGGGATCTGTCTTGGTCAGAGATGCGGTGCAAAAGACGAAAAAGGTATGAGAAAAAGTGTCGCCGCATCCACACTTCTCAGTATTATTTTTACGATCGTGCTGACTCTGATCTGCTGTCTGCTGGCTCACCAGATCCTCAGATGGATGCAGATCCCGGACGATATCTCCGGGGAAGCTTATGATTATATGTTCGTGGTCCTTCTCGGAACGGGCGCGACTGTTTTTTACAATATGATCTCAAACATGCTCCGTGCACTTGGTGACAGCAAAACACCACTTTATTTCCTGGTGTTTTCTTCTGTTTTGAATATTTTTCTGGATGTCCTGTTTATTGTACCGTTCCATATGGGTGTTGCGGGAGCCGCATGGGCTACGATCCTTTCGCAGTTTCTCTCTGCCCTGTTCAGTCTGATCGTCGGGCTGAAAAACTTTCCGGTACTGCATCTGCGCCGTGAAGATTTCCACGGCCTGGGAGGAATGATCGGACTGCATCTGAAAACGGGATTTCCTATGGGATTCCAGATGTCTGTCATGTGTATCGGACAGCTCGCCATGCAGACTGTCGTAAACTCCCTTGGTACTGCTGCAGTCGCAGGATATACGGCTGCTTCCAAGGCAGACCAGGTTTCAGTTCTTGTGAATAATGCCATGATGACTGCTATTTCCAACTATGTTGCCCAGAATTTCGGTGCGGGCAAAAGTGACCGTATACGTCAGGGTGTGCGGGCTTGTCTGATCCAGACAGAAACGCTCAATTTTATTATGTGCGTCGGCATTCTGCTCCTGCGTCATCCGATCGTGCAGATGTTCCTGTCCGAGCCTACGAAGGAAATTTATCATTACTCCGATATGTATCTGACTGTTGTTGCACCGTTTTATTTTGTACTCGGGCTTCTCGCCGTTTACCGTACTTCGATCCAGAGTATGCAGAATGGGCAGGCTCCTTTTGCTGCCTGTATGATCGAACTGGTCATGCGTATCGCCGCTACCGTTGGCCTCTCCGGTATGATCGGATACACTTCTGTCTGCATCGCCAGTCCTCTTGCATGGATCGGAGCCTGCTCCCTGCTGATTCCGGTTTACTACAAGATGATGCGCAGAGCTTAACTGTTTATTTTTCTGCCGCCTTCTCGGCGTATTCTGTTGTTACGAGATCTTCATATGCTACTCGTTCATTCAGTTCACCGGCATCTTCGAGGATTTCTTCCAGGAGTTCAAAACTCTCTTTTTCGAAGATAAGATTGGATTTCCAGGTATCCTGATCATAGTAACGTTTTACGATAGTCGTAACTGTGTCGAGGTCAGTTTCTGCAAACTGTGGTGCAATGACTTTCGCGATTTCTTCCGGGGTGTGAGTCTGGACATATTCCATGCCTTTCTGGAGAGCATTTGTGAATTTCTGGATGACTTCTGGATTTTTTTGCATGTAACTGGTCTTTGCACTGTAGGAAGTGTATGGAACATAGCCGGAATCTACTCCGAGCGAAGCAACAACATATCCTGCGCCTTCTTTTTCCAGTGCAGTCGCAGACGGCTCAAATTCTACGGTAAAATCTGCTGAAGCATCACCTGTAAAAGCCGCCGCCGTGGAACCGAAATCAATGCTCTGGTCAATGGTCAGGTCTTTCTGCGGATCCAGTCCGTTTTTACGGAGAATGTATTCAAAGACCATTTCCGGCATGCCGCCCTTGCGACCGCCGAGAACTTTCTTTCCTTTCAGGTCTTCCCATTTGAAGTCAGGCATTTCTTCCCTTGCCACAAGGAAGTTTCCGGCACGCTGAGTAAGCTGCGCAAAGTTCACTGCCGGGTCAGTCGCACCTTCCTGGTATGCATAAATGGATGCTTCTGCTCCCATAAATCCGATATCTGCTTCACCGGAGATCAGAGCAGTCAGAACTTTATCTGCACCAAAGCCCGTCACCAGTGTCAGATCCAGACCTTCCTCTGCAAAATATCCCTCTTCGATTGCCACATACTGCGGCGCATAGAAAATCGAATGCGCTACTTCATTCAGTGTAATCTTCGTAAGCTTCTCCTCTTCTCCATCTTTCTTCGCAGCAAATACTCCCATCGGCAGTGCCGTCACCGCCAGAACCACTGCTGCTGCCAGTGAGATCCATTTTTTATTTTTCATGCAGATACTCCTTTTGAAACTTCTGCTGTTAGAGTATGCACAAAGCAAAAAAATGTTCTCGGTACAATATTTTATTGCAAAATAATAATATTCTCTTCCCTGTTCTACTTCCTGTTCATCCATACATAGGTGTATCTTCGTCTCAGCCAGGCTCTCCTGTCCATGAATTTCTGACTGGTCAGAAGTTTATTCAGGAAACTGGTCACGGTTCGTTCTTCATGAGGTTCCAGTTCGATCTCACCATAGATCACTTTTTCGATCAGATTGCAGACACGGGTATACTCTCCCGGTTCGATTTCTTCAAAAAAGTCTGCAATAAGCCTGTCTGTTTCCTCTGTATTCCATCCCAGCCGTGCCCTGATACTCACAAGTGCCAGATAACTGTAGATCTTTTTCTCTGTTCTCAGTATTTTTTCTCTCGGTGAAGCTCCCCTGTCTGCTTTTCTGTCAGTCCACAGGCAGACATTTCTTATCACTTCGCACACTATGATCACCACTACAAAAAGGATCAGCAGTACTGCCACGATCCCAAGGCAGATTGCACCAACATCACGTGCAGCCCTGGTAAGTCTCTCACGGGCACTTTTGCCGCCTGCTCCATCCAGACCGGTTACCTCCTGTGAGCCAAAAGAATTATCTTTAAGCACAGCATTCTTCTGTGCGACATCCGGCGTACTTACCATCTTCTGAAGAGTAACTGCATCATAATAGTATCCCGGTGTCACATCCAGCGGAAACCATCCGATTCCATCAAAATATGCCTCTGCCCATGCATGCGTATTTTCCCCTGTAAGGATGATCTCCTCACTCTGGCTGTTCTTGAGATCTGATTCCGAAATATAGTATCCTTCCACATATCTTGCAGGGATTCCATGGACTCTCAGTGCATCTACAGCTGCGGAAGCATACAGCATTGCATTTCCTCTCTGCGATCCTGTGAGGAAATATCTCACAGGGTCTTCTCCATCCGGAACTTCCTCTATATTCTCCGTATACTCAACATTTTCTTTCAGGACATCTCTGATGCGGCAGATGGAACTGTAAATACCATCACTGTCTGACTCGTAATCATCCCAGAACATCTGCTGGAGCAGATCGCGTGTTTCGGGATCCACATCACGGTAAGTATCATAAACAAAGGCACGGTAAACAGATTCCGTCTCACTGTACTGCTTCTGTTCTGCTGATTCCGGTGTACTCACCCAGAGATCTGTCACCATCAGTTCTGCCGGTCTTGTTCCGGAAGTTTCTTCTATCGTATAATTCCGTGCAGCCAAAAAACCTTTGTTGCAAAATCTGATGTCTTTATCCTCAGTCAGTTTTCCTTTTTTGATATCTTCCACAGTTGCCGGTGTATATACATAGTAACGTGAAGCTCCGGTCACCCGGATCTGGATCTCATTTTTGTCTGGATTTTTTTCCTCATCACTATGAGCATAATAAGCTGAAATCTGGCAAAGCGGATCAAATGAATTTTTCTCAAGCCACTTCAGGATTCCGGCATTTTTACCGCCATAGACAGCATCTGCCGGTTCTTCCCAGACTCCAGCTTCATATACAGACCCGACAAAACCTCGGAGATACAGCGTTTTCTGTTGTTCTGTCTTTAAGCTCAGCATCTCTTTGGCGTCTGCCTTAAGTTCGGATGCCTGATACAGATTTCCCTCCGGCAGGGTGTCCTCTCCATATCGGATCTTGTGTATCTCTTCCTGCACAGATTCACGAAACTGACTGACTGCCAGGATTTCTTCCTCTGATACGACTCTTCCGAATATGCAGAAAACGATCAGAACCCCAACTGTCCAGCCCGCCCTGTTTCTTGTAAAAATCATCTCATCATCGGACATACACATTCCACAAAGAGCCGCAAACAAAAATCCGCAGGCTGCAGGATTCAGTACCCCGCACAAAAGCTGCAGGATAACCCACAGAATGCAGAAAATATTTGCCAGCAAAAGATGTCTCCCAGCTGCCAGGACAAGGATCAAGGTAAAAACAAATGCATCATGCGTAGACGCCTGCACAGAAAATAATGCCAGACCACCCTCATTTGCAGTATTCCACTGACTGATCAGCATATTGAACCATGCCTGTGCACCTGTCCAGCCTCCGCGAAAAGCTCCGGTAAAAATCAGGAGCAGTAGCCAGGGCAGCCCTGTGAATATCACAGAAAACCGCATTTTCTCTCTCATCATCTCAGCCAGAACACAGCACAAAATCCCTGTACACGCCATCAGTCCGCATACAGGCAGCACAGACACCTGCCCTTTCCAGCTTTGTCTTATGACAAGAAAAATGCCTCCCGTCAGAAGAAGTGCCAGAAATATGATCCATATGATATTTTTGTATCTGTTTTGATTCCGGTCCGCATAAAGTACCTGAACCGGAATCTGTTCTTTTTTATTTCTCATTCTCTCTTCTGATCCTTAACATATGATACGATACGTATCTTTTTTATTATCTGCCGGGATCTCCACGATCTGACAGGTTCCATTTCTGCTGGCATTCACAGTAGTGCTGTCCTGAACCGCATTCAGCACGGTGATACTGATCTTTCCATCCAGAAGGCTTAAATTCTGATCATCTTTCCCTGCGGAAAGGATCAAAAGCCTTGTAAAATATTTCTCCATATGTCCTGTCGCAAAATATTTCAATCCATCTCCACTGTTATCCTGGATCCGGCAGGCAAGCCACTGTGTCAGCATCTTCTGATAATCACTTTTGTTCCTGATCTCCGTCAGATGAAGACCATTTTGACCAGGAAAAGCAATACAGAAAGGAACTCCTTTCATGATAAGCTGTTGTCCCAGTGCTGCCCCAATCCCGACTGCCGCATTCACTTCCCTAGCTGAAACTGTCTCTCCAAGCTGTTTACGTCCAAAATCCGGAAGGATTACAGCATTGTAGTGAGAAGGATCGCTGGCTTCCTTAAGGATCAGTGTGTCGGTCTTACTGGAAAGTTTCCAGTGGATCGAGCGTATATCATCTCCTGGCACATATTCACGGATATCAAAGATCTCGCTCGGATCATTTCCCTTGCGGTTCTGGATCATTTCTTCCTCCTGCGGTGCACCCGCCATGTTTTTGTCCAGTTCCACACGGATATCCATCGTTTCCGGATAAACGACTGTCCGAATTGCCCTGGGCTTTTTCCCTCCGACCCTGAACAGTTTGAACAGGTCAAAAATCCAGATATTCTGACATTCTATACAGTTTTCTCCACAGAGATCTGTTTCTGCCGGAATCTCAAAATGGTTTCTGCGGCCACTGAGACTCATCAGAAACTTCCTGTGTTCTACTGTATCAAACATTTCATTCCTGATCTCCAGTTCTGCCATTACATAACCCGCCGCATGAAAAAAATGTTCAGAACTGATATCCACAGACAGAAAAACTTCCTGTCCTTCCTTAACTGCCGGCGCAATTGTCAACACTGTCTCGATACTCCGGATATCCCTTCGAAGGAACAGATACATTGCTACAGCAAGTGTCATAAGCAGAACGACCGTATAAAGCATAAAAGGTCTGCTGTAAGCAAACAGCAGTATCATACATCCTGAAAAAGCAAGGATATAACCTAACCGATTTTTCCACATATCTGCTTACCTTTCTTCTGCTGATGCAGGTCTGACTTTGGTAAGGATATCTTCCAGAAGCGCCCTTGCTGTGACTCCCTCCACCTGTGCCTGTGGACGCATGACCAGTCTGTGGGCACAGACATCTACAAATACATTCTGCACATCCTCCGGGATCACATAATTTCTTTCGTTCAGGACAGCACTTGCCTTTGCCATCTTCACCAGAGCAGAAACACCTCGCGGTGAGATACCCAGTTCTACCAGCGGATGTTCTCTCGTCTCTTCGCAGAGAAGAATTGCATATTTCAGCACGCTGTCTGTCATACGGACAGAAGTAAGATAATTCTGGACTTCCAGGATATTCTGTGCACTTGTCACAGTCCTGAGATCCAGAAGCGGATTACTGTAGCGCTGCGCGTTGATGATCTTCATCTGGTTCTCGAGTGTCGGATATCCAATGGAAAGGCACACCATAAAGCGGTCAAGCTGTGATTCCGGAAGCGGCTGTGTTCCGGCAAAACCAAGCGGGTTCTCCGTCGCAATACATACAAATGGAACCGGAAGTTCATGCGTCACACCATCAAGGCTGATCGTATGCTCTTCCATAACCTCAAGAAGTGCCGCCTGAGTCTTTGGAGAAGTTCGGTTGATCTCATCAGCAAGAAGAAGCTGGCAGTTTGCAGCTCCTTCTCTGTATTCAAACTGATTCTTTTCTCTGTTGTACATATTAAAGCCTGTGATATCTGACGGCAGCGTATCTGTGGTAAACTGAATACGCTTATTACTCAGTCCCAGAACCTTGGCAAACGCCAGGACCAGGGTTGTTTTGCCTACACCGGGACAGTCTTCCAGAAGGACATGTCCACCCGCGTAGATCGTCATCAGCACTTTTTCGATGATATTATTCTTGCCAATGAACGCTTTGTTTACTTCTTCTATGATTTCTCTGGATTGTTCAACGATCATTTTTCTGTCTCCTCCTTATTTTCCACAGATGCTTCCACGTCAGCCTCCGTTTCTGCTTCTGCATCCTGTGATGTGTCCTCTGTATCTTCTGATCCGTCATATTCTGTATTATCCTGTTCCGGATCTTCTATGGACTCCTCTTCTGCTGGAATTTCGAAGGATATACTGTCGTCTGTTTCCTCTGTTTCTTGTATTTCTTCATTTTCTCTCTGAACGCCGTCATTGAAAATTTCTTCGCTCAGAGTTTCTGTCTCGTCTGCTTCTACAGGTTCCATCCCCATCATGACACGAAGACGGTTTTCTGCCGGAAGAAGTCGTTTCGCAGTTTCTTTCTCGATTTCTTCTTCGGCCGGTGCTGTTCCATACTCACCTGTCAGATCATTTGTAACAGCCTGTTTTACTGCTTCCAGATCTGCATAACCGGACAGTACATAACGCCATTCTGTAATGTATGCTTCCTCACAGCCCTCAGGCACATGGATTTCGAGTTTACTGTCATCTACACCAAAGCTGTACGCTGAGCCTTCTGAACTTTGCATAAGTTTAAGCGGTGTCTCACTCTGGAAGTTAAGAACCAGCTTTTCTGAAGTCACACCGGCAAACGCATTCTCAGAAATTCCGGCAACACTGTCCGGAACGATTACAGACTGCAAATTGCTGCATTTTCCAAATGCACCTGATGCAATATAATTTACAGATGTAGCCGGTGGAAGCTCCATATTTTCCTTCTCGGCCGCAATATCCATTGCCTGTCCCAGCACCTGAACATAGGTCACGAGCACCTCTCCACGGTCTTTTGCAGAAGAAGCCCAGCAGTCATACAGGTGATTTTCACGATAAGATGCGATGCGGAAATAATCTCCTTCTCGGATCAGATCGTGATATTTATGATACATGGCAGTCTGTTCCGGTATCATGCTTCGCTCTTCTTCTGAAATCCTGGTAATATCCAGCTCATATCCAAAAGTACCGGAAAGTGCCACATGACCTCTTGTTTCAAACGGCGTCACTCTTCCGACCGTATGGTTCGGGCAGTCGCTTACATGTGCCCCATAGCCGCCAGAGGATAGATAAGTTCTGTTCCTTCCTGGATCAGCAGACGTTCAATCGCATCCGTGTCATCGGAACACCAAATCTGAGGACTGTAATACAGCATTCCCGGATCAAAACGTGCACCGCCTCCGGAACAGTTCTCCAGAAGAAGATCTGGAAATTCTTTCACAAGACGCTCCTGAAGTTCATAGACTCCAAGAACATATCTATGAAAAAGTTCCTGCTGGGAATCGGTCGGAAGGAAGATACTCCCCATATCACTCAGCTGACGGTTCATATCCCATTTTACATACTCTATATTGGCACTCCTGAGAACAGACGCAACACATTCATAGACATGATCGCGGACTTCTTTTCTTGAAAGATCCAGGACATACTGATTCTGGCTCTGTGTCGCTTCTCTTCCCTGGATCTGGATCGCCCATTCCGGATGCTTCGTATAAAGTTCAGAATCCGGAGAGATCATTTCAGGTTCAAACCAGATTCCAAATTTAAGACCGATCTTGTTTACCTCATCAACTAGATATTTGAGCCCGCCTGTGATTTTCTTTTCATTTACGGTCCAGTCACCAAGGGAACTGTCATCGCTGTTCCTGTGTCCAAACCAACCATCATCCATGACCAGCATTTCGATTCCACATTTCTTTGCCTCACGGGCGATAGAAAGTAATTTCTCTGTATCAAAATCAAAATAAGTCGCTTCCCAGTTATTGATGAGGATTGGTCTTTTTTTGTGATTATACGGACTTCTGATCAGATGGCTTCTGTAAAAATCATGATAACTTCTGGTCATATGTCCAAGTCCTTCTCCAGAATATGTCATAACCACTTCCGGAGCCTGAAACTCTGCTCCCAGAACAAGTTTCCAGGAAAATTCCTCACTGTTTATTCCCATGACCATACGAACCGAGTCAAACTGTGTCAGTTCTGCCTGCGCGATAAAATTTCCGGAATAAACAAAATGCATGGCATACACTCTTCCCTGTTTCTGTGTCGTTCCCGGTGTCACAAGTGCCAGGAATGGATGTTCCTGATGGCTGGACTCCCCTCTTGCAGAAGAAACAAGCTGTTTTCCATAATGGAGAGAATTCTTCTGGATATGGCGTTCTCTTGCCCAGGAGCCATGCAGTGAGAGCATTTCAAAATCCTCGTTATCCATATCCAGACATGCACTGTAGATTTTTTCGATACGCACTTCCTGTGTTCCGTTGTTAATGACTCTTACACTTCGGGTGATGATATCTTCTTTTTCAAAGACAGAATAAGAAAGGATCAGTTTCAGTCCAAGCAGTTCATCTGTGCAGATGATATCAAGTGTTTCCACTTCCTTTTCTGTTCCGAAAGATGCCGGAAGTCCCTTAAGACCTTTTTTCCCTTTATAAATTTCATGAGAATCGTAGAAAAACTCGCTGCCTGTACATCCCTGCTGATTTCGGATATTGATGCAGCTTTCTCTGTAATCGCCGACTCCTCCTGATGGAAATTCCATCGGATAGAAATCCAGAAATGCAGATTTTTCTCTCTTGTTGACAGACGGAGTATATGGATGTTCTTCCATGCAAAGAAGATAATTGTCGGCATCAAGATAAAGTCTGTCTCCATAATAAATGTGCCCCACGTATCCTTCCGGTGAAAGACCGCTCAGATAGGTTGTATTTGCTGTGTCCAGTTTAAAAATCTTTTTTTCCTGTTTATAAGAAACTGCCATGGGATCTGTCTCCTTATCTAAATTTATTTTTATTATTTTAACTTTAATTTAAGCTATTATCAACTTAAATTAAGTTTGTTATAAAACTTTCTTGTCACATCCTATCGAAAGCTTTATAATAGGAAATACCTGTATCAAAACTTTATATCCCAAGGAGGAAACTGATGAAACTGAATCCATTCTGTATGTGCTGTGCCATCAACAAGCAGGAAAAAAAGATCCGTGATTTTGATGACGCAGACAGAAAAGTCGAATACATGAAAAAAGTCATGGAACTTATGGCAAACACTGGTGAAGATGACTGTGCCCCGAGTATTTCCATTGACCTCAAAAAGATGTTCAGTGATTTCTGGGAGCAGCCCATGGAAGATTACTCTTCCATCAAGAAAGAATTCAATCAGCTCATGCTGGATCTGGAACCATCTCTTGAGGAAACGATCCGGAACTCTGACGATCCGCTGAAAACGGCACTTCTCTATGCACGTATCGGCAACTATATTGATTTTGCCGCACTTGCAAATGTGGATTCCGCTACTGTCCTCTCTCTTCTTAATGAAGAAAACAAGGATCCGCTTGACGAAGAAGAATACCGCCGCTTCCGCGAAGAACTCGCCTCTGCCTCCAGGCTTGTTTACCTGACAGATAACTGTGGTGAGGTTGTTCTTGATAAGCTTGTCGTCAAACTGCTGAAAGAACTCTATCCTGAGCTCGCCATCACTGTGATCGTCCGCGGTTTCCCTGCCATTAACGATGCGACTATGGAGGATGCCGAGGAGATCGGGCTTACAGAGATTACCAGAGTCATCGGAAATGGCAATGATGTCGGCGGCACCTGGCTTCCGCATATCAGCGAGGAAGCACGGGAACTGCTTGAAACAGCAGATCTCATCATCGCCAAGGGCCAGGGCAACTATGAAACACTGCATGAATGCGGTCTCAATATTTATTATCTTTTTCTGTGTAAATGTGAATGGTTCCAGCGTCAGTTCCATGCACATCCACTGGAAGGTATGTTCATAAATGAACGCCGAATCTGACAGATTGACGAAGCTTTTCCCCCTTTTCGTCAATCTGTCAAGAAACCACCAAAATCTTTGTAAAAATCTTCACTGGTAAGCGTCTTTTGTTTTCGCTATACTGATAACAGTTCAAAACGAAAGCAAAAACTACTACAATTATTTTGGAGGAATAAGAAATGGCAAGTTTATCTTTACAGCATATCAACAAGACATATCCGAACGGTTTCGAAGCCGTTAAAGATTTCAACCTTGAAATCGAAGATAAAGAATTTATCATCTTTGTAGGACCATCTGGATGTGGTAAATCTACTACACTTCGTATGGTAGCCGGACTGGAAGAGATCTCCAGCGGTACCTTAAAGATCGGTGACAAAGTTATGAACGATGTAGAGCCGAAGGACCGTGATATCGCAATGGTATTCCAGAACTACGCTCTGTATCCTCATATGACAGTATATGATAACATGGCATTCGGACTGAAACTTCGTAAAGTTCCGAAGGACGAGATCGACAAAGCAGTTCGTGAAGCAGCAAGAATCCTTGACCTTGACAAACTTCTTGATCGTAAACCGAAGGCTCTTTCCGGTGGACAGAGACAGCGTGTTGCTATGGGACGTGCTATCGTTCGTAATCCTAAGGTATTCCTTATGGATGAGCCTCTTTCCAACCTGGATGCTAAACTTCGTGTACAGATGCGTATCGAGATTTCCAAGATCCACCAGAGACTGGGTGCTACAATCATCTATGTAACACATGACCAGACAGAGGCTATGACTCTTGGTACCAGAATCGTTGTTATGAAAGACGGTGTTGTTCAGCAGGTAGATACACCACAGAACCTGTACCAGAAACCAGGCAACCTGTTTGTAGCTGGATTCATGGGATCCCCGCAGATGAACTTCCTTGATGTTCAGATCAAAGAAAAAGGTTCTGACGTTGTTGCAGTATTAGGCAAAGACGAACTGGTTATCCCGGCTGCTAAAGCAAAAGCTCTCAAAGATGGCGGCTATGTAGGAAAAACAGTTGTTATGGGTATCCGTCCGGAAGACGTTGCAGATACACCGAATGGTTCCATGTCTTCTACAGTTAAGGTTTATGAGCTTCTTGGTGCAGAAGTATTCCTGTACTTCGATGTAAACGGAACTCAGATTACAGCTCGCGTTGATCCTGGCACAAAAGCAAAAACAGGCGATCCGGTTAAATTTGACTTCGATATGGAGAAAACTCACTTCTTCGACAAAGATTCCGAGCTTGTTATCACAAACTAAGATTAAAGATTTAAAACCCGGGGGACTTTTCTCCCCGGGTTATTTTTTTATTAAGAAAGGAATTTATTATGTCTATACAGAGAAATCTGCAGAAATGTATGGAGGACTGGAAACAGATCAGTGGTCTTGATTTCTGTCTTCTTTCAGAGGATAATTCAGTTTTTGTCGCTACCGGTGAAAGAAGGATTCCTTCTGCCGGCAAGCTGGAGAATTTCCGAAATGGAGATGCGCTGTGCACTGCCAATGCCTCCTGTTGTCTTTATAAGGTTATGGACCGTGATGAGCTTCTTTATATTCTGATCGTGTGGGGAAGCGGAGAAAGCACTTCTACGATTGGAGAACTGGCAGTCTGCCAGATCCGAAGCCTGATCGAAGCTTATTCTGAAAAAAATGACAAGAATGCTTTTATGCAGAAGCTGCTGCTTGGATCTTACAGTGAGGTCGAGACTTTTAACAGGGCGAAGAAACTACATATTTCTTCTTCCTGTCAGCGCGCTGTCTTTCTCGTCGAGACGCGGCAGGCCGGGGATGAGCATGCGCTGACTATGATCCGGAATATTTTTTCTGCGCGGACACATGATTTTATTACGTCGGTGGATGATAGGGGGATCATTATCGTGAGGGAACTTGTCTCTACAGAGACGTATGAGAATCTGGAGGCTACGGCGCATATGCTGGTGGATATGCTTGGTGCTGAGGCTATGACGCAGGCGTGGGTTGCATATAGTAATGTAGCAAATGGGCTTCGTGATCTCGCGAACGCATATAAGGAAGCGCGGATGGCGCTGGAGATCGGGAAGATTTTTTATTCCGAACAGAATGTGTTCGGGTATCGGAAGCTTGGGATTGGACGGTTGATTTATCAGCTTCCGGAGGAAGTTTGTGAGATGTTTATCGAAGAGATTTTCGATGGGGAATCTTTGGAGGTGATTGATGGGGAGACTTTGAATATTATACGGACGTTTTTTGAAAATAACTTGAATTTATCGGAAACGTCCAGGCAGTTGTATGTGCATAGGAATACGTTGGTGTATCGTTTTGAAAAGATACAGAAACGGTTTGGATTGGATTTGAGGTCGTTTGAGGATGCTTTGACATTTAAAATTGCGATGCTTGTTTCTGGGTATCTGCGATACCAGGCCAAACCCTGAGGGGGACGATCTCGAAGTCTGCGAAGGATACTGAGGGGGAAGGTATCTCAGAGTCTGCGAAGGCCGAAGTTCCCCCCTCAGACTCCCCCTTCTTGGCCACGCGGCTTTGGTGTGTGGGGACGGGCGTGCTTCGCGCCGCCCTGTGCTGCTGGATGCACAGTGCGGATTGATTTTTGAGAGTGCCTTCGGCACTTTTTCTTCTAAAAAATGGCTCTGCCTTTTTGGCAGAGTCGTTTTTTATTGCTACGCGCTTTTCGCGCAGCGAAACAGCCTTAGCAGTTGACGTCAACCCGTTCTGTCTTGATGCACCAGGCGTGGCCAAGTAGGGGGAGTATACACGCAATTTATTGCGTGTATGAGCAAGTAGCGTATGCGGATTGCGAATGTCCGCTGCTTGGAAGCTTCGGCCTTCGCAACTTTGAGATGCTCCCCCTCAGGGTTTTAGGAGCATCAGATGCTCGGGTGGGAGGTACAGGTACTTAGGTAAGTTGGATTTTGGATCCAGCTGGAAGTTTGGTTTAGGCCGCATCCACCAGAGAACAGCGTCAGTGTCCACATTTGGACACTTAACCAAATATTGATGCTCAAAGGTAGTTTCTATGTAATCCTGAACTTCGAAGGGAACAGTATTCTGGCCAGGGGTATCGGCAGGCTGCATCCAGTGCCCTCGGATAGCTACATGCGTAATGTCATCCGGGACTTCCTGGGTGGTGTGGAGTTTGAGGCCCCAATCCAGAGCCTCGATCTCGTAAGCCCCCAGCTTACGAGCCCTGGAATTGTTTTTGCAGCCGGTGAGGCGGGCTACTTCGAGGAGACCTGGCTGTTCGAAGAGCTGTCTGGTGTCTCCGAAGGTCAGGGTCCTGCCGTCTTTGAGGAGCATGAGTTCTTTGCAGAAGCGGAAGGCTTCATCACGGCTATGTGTTACCATGATCATGTCGCCCTGGTATTGTTTAAGAAAGTCTTCCATATCTTTCTGAAGGGTGTCCTTGAGGTAGCCGTCGAGGGCAGAGAATGGTTCGTCGAGGAGGATCGCCTCTGGTTCTCCGATCATCATTCTTGCGAGGGCTACTCGCTGCTGCTGGCCGCCGGAAAGCTGGGATGGGTAGCGGTTTTCGAGTCCGTCGAGGTGATACCTCTTAACGAAGTCTGCTACTTTGGCATCCTGAGTTCCTTTTTCTCCGCGGAAACCACATTTGATATTGTCTTTTACCGTCATGGTTGGGAAAAGTGCGTAGTTCTGGAACAGATAGCCGATCCTTCTCTCCTGTGGTTTGAGATTGATCTTTTTCTCAGAATCAAACACAGTTCTTCCATTGATGATGATCTTGCCTTTGTCCGGTTTCTCGATTCCGGCGATACAGCGCAGGGTCATGCTCTTGCCACTTCCGGAGGCTCCGAGGATTCCTGTTGCGGAGCTTTTGCTGTCGAATGCTGTTTTCAGTGAAAATCCTTTAAAGCTTTTTTCTATTTCTACATGGATTGCCATCAGATCCACCTCCTGCTCTTCATTCCCCTGCCGGAAACGATATTGATGAGTGCCACGATCGCGAATGAGATCACCACGATCACCACAACCCAGAAGCCGGCAACATCATAGTTTCCTGCCGAGGTTTCTGCTGCGATCGCTACGGAAACGGTTCTTGTCTTGCCGAGGATGTTTCCTGCAAGCATGGAAGTTGCGCCGTACTCTCCGATTGCTCTCGCAAATGCAAGTACGGTTCCGGAGGCGATTCCAGGACCTGCTGCCGGTACGATGACTTTCCAGAAGATCTTGCGGTCGCTCATTCCCAGGGTCTGTCCTGCATAGATCAGGTTTACATCCACCTGCTCAAACGCAGCTCTGGCGTTACGGTACATCAGCGGGAATGCGATCACTGCTGCTGCGATGACGCAGCCTTTCCATGTCTGTACAACTTTGAAGTCAAAATTTTCGAGAAGGAACTTACCGAATGGTCGTCTGAGGCTGAAGATCAAAAGGAGAAAGAAACCTGCAACTGTTGGTGGAAGAACCAGCGGCATCGTGAGGATCCCATCCAGGATCGCTCTGGAACCTGGTTTGAGTTTCATGATCTTTCTTGCACAGAAAATTCCCAGAAAAAATGCGATTGTAGTTGCCACTACGCCTGTCTTGAGGGATATCCACAGGGGACTCCAGTTTATATCCTGTAAAAATTCCATCATTGTATTATTTCCCCTTTATCAGCAAAAAGGGGCAGACTATACTCCGCCCCTTTTGCTGACTTTTTATTTTTTATATTAGTTGGCAGCTTCCTCTGTTGCTTCTTCTGTTGCTTCTGCTTCAGCGTCATCTGCTGTGTATGGAGCGAATCCGTACTCTTCGAATACTTTGAGAGCGTCATCAGTCTGAAGGTATGCAAGGAATGCATCTGCGGCAGCCGCTTCGGACTCAGATGCCTCTGCATCCTCTGTCAGGCCTACCGGGTAAAGAACTGGTGTCTCAAGGGATCCAGCCGGTGCTTCTGCGATGATGTCAACTTTGTCTGCTACGGAAGCTGCATCTGTTGCGTATACGATACCGATCTCGTTACTTCCTTCGCTGACGGATGCGAGAACGTCTGTTACGTTCTTACCTTCGTTGATCTCCATCTTGTTTACATCATCTTCGATTCCAAGGTTCTTGAAGATCTCTCGGGAGTACTGTCCAACCGGTACATCCTCTCCAGCCAGAGCGATGTTAGCTGCGTCTGTGATGTTCTCAAATCCTGTAACCTTGGTCTCTCCGTCCTTTGGTTTGATCAGAACAACTTTGTTCTCAAGGAGATCTACTACGGAATCTTTCTTAGCGAGGTCTTCGTCTACCAGAGCGTCCATCTGTTTGGTTGCTGCTGAGAAGAAGATATCACATCTGGAACCTTCTTCGATCTGTGTCTGAAGTGTTCCTGAGCTGTCTGCGTTAAAAAGGATATTTACATCCGGATATTCCTCATTGAAATCCTTCTGGATAACTTCCATAACGTTGTTAAGGCTTGCTGCGATAAATACATACAGATCTCCGCTTGCGTCATCTGCTGTTGCTGCCTGTACACTTCCTGCGCTCATGCCTGCTGCCAGCACACCTGCAAGCATTACTGTAGCTATTTTTTTCTTCATATTTTTCTCCTTTTGTTTATTATTGTTCTGTTTTGTTCGGTTTTGTCCTGTTTTATTTATTTTATCTCAGATAGCTATTCTTGTCAAACGATTTGCCCTGTGCTATGATAGAAAATGTTAATAAAACCCAAAAATATTTTTATAGGAGAAAAAATTTTATGAAATTAAGTGCACGCAATCAGTTAAAAGGAAAAGTAATCGACATCAAAACAGGAGCTGTCAACTCTATCGTAACTCTTGACATCGGAGGCGGCAACATCATCGTTTCCACAATTTCCTGCTCTGCAGTAGAAGAACTTGGACTGGAAGTAGGCTCTGACGCTTATGCAGTGATCAAAGCTACTAACGTTATGGTTGGTATTGATGAATAAACTCTATACCGCCCAGGAAGTTGCAGACAGGCTAAAGATCAAAAAGACGACGGTATATGAGCTAATCAAGCGAGGAGAACTTTCCTCCTCGAAGATCGGCAAGCAGCTTCGGATCAGTGAGGAACAGCTTGCAGAATATCTCAAGGGAACTGTTTCTGATTCCGAACAGCGTCCTGCTTCTCCTGATTTCCGCCCGGAGAGTTCTCTTCTCAAAAGGGATTATCTCCTTAATTCCAGCGGACTTATCATCAGTGGACAGGCTCCTTCTGTGATGGAGCTTCTGATGGGGCAGATGGCTGCACATCCTCTGGGACTGCCGATCCTTCATTCTCATATGAACAGCTACAACGGTCTTTACTCTCTTTATTTCGGGAAAGTACATGCCGCTGCTGCCGGAGTTTTTGCAGAAGATATCACTCCTCTGCTGCCGGGAATCCCACTTGCACTGCTTACACTCTATGAATTTACACTTGGGTTATATATTAAAGAAGGAAATCCCAAGGACATTTCCGGTATCCAGGATCTTACCCGCAAGGACATCATTCTTGCCAACCGTGAAAAAGGCAGTACCAGCCGGATCTATCTGGATAAACAACTTAAGAAAATGCAGATCCCTGCTTCTTCCATATCCGGATATCAGAAAGAATTCGTTTCTGACTTTTCTGCCGTTGCTGCAGTGATCGACAGACACTGTGATACTGCGATCGGAGAAAAAGCTGTCGTTCTCAACGCCGGAAAGCTGGACTTTATTCCACTTCTCAAAGTTCCGATGTATCTTGTCATGGAGGTCTCTTCTCTGGATTCTCCCGGATTTCAGGCACTCATCGAGATCACCCGTTCCGACGAATTCAAGACTGCCCTCCGCGGTCAGAACTGTTATTACACGGCTCATACCGGAGAACTGTCTTATTTATAAAAAATATATATTTTGTACATAAAAAATCTGCCCCTCCATTTAAGGATGCGGGCAGATTCCTTTTTGTTAATAATCCCAGTCTGAACTGCTGGAATCGTCTGTATCATAGTCTTCGTCAGCATAGCCGCCGTCGTCATAACTGTCATCGTAACTGTCGTCGTAGCTGTCATCATAACTTCCGTCATCATAGTCATAATCATCACTACTGTCATAGCTTGAGTCGTCATAAGAGCTGTCGTAACCGGAGTCATCACTGCTGTCATAACTTGAATCATCGTAGGCAGCACTGCTCTCATTATCGTAACTGCTGTCAGAAGTACTTTCCTCATCAGAACTGTCAGAGCTGCTCTCCTGTGTATTTCCTCTGGTATCTGTTTCTTTCTTTGTAGAAAGACTCATGTAACGCAGATATGCTTCCTCACTTTCTTCATCAAGCATCAGGGAAGCTTTCTCCATATCTCCAAAGTTTATGGAATAGATCTCATAGCTGTTTCCATCAGCAGTAACCAGTTTCATATCGTAATTTGCAGAGCTGCTGGAAGAAGTGCTCTGTGTATCTGTGCTCTCTGTGTCAGAAGAACTGTCAGTGGAAGCCGTTGTACCAGTAGAAGTTTCTCCTCCATAATACATCTGAACCTGCTCGGCAGCCTTTACAGCAGACTCAACAGAGATCAGATTCTTGCCCCAGTCTTCTTCATCGCTTCCTGAAGATTTGAGATAAAGTTCTCTGATATCGCTCTGGAGGCTGTTGGTCAGATAGACAAACTTCGCCTGGGCTGTCTTGGTACCGATCATCTTTGGTGCAGGTGTGGAAGTCGGAAGTGGTGTCACTGTTGCCGGAACAACGGTAGGCGTTGGTGTCGCCATCGGAGTCGGTGTTACTTCAATAAGTTCTCCTCCCTTACTCCCGCATCCGGCCAGTGTCAGTGCCATAGCCGTCGCTGCGACCATAGCGATATATTTAGATTTATGCATGTTCTTAACCATCCTTTCTGAACTGCAACGAATTACAGTCAAAACTCTTTTCTTTTTCGCGTTCATTATCCCACGAATTTGCTTAAATGTCAAATTAGCCTATCAGCCAAGGAAATTTCTGCCGATAAAATATCCGAGTACAAGGATACCGAGAACGATTCGATACCATCCAAAAGCCTTGAAATCGTGCTTTTTGATGTAACCCATCAGGAACTTGATCGCGATAACAGAAACAAAGAAGGCTACCACAACGCCTGTTACCAGTGTCAGGATCTCAGCCGGTGTAAAGGTAAAGCCGAATTTTACCAGTTTCAGAAGGCTGGCTCCGAACATAACCGGGATCGCCAGGAAGAAGGTAAATTCTGCTGCTACTGTTCTTGAGGTTCCTACAAGGATTCCACCGATGATCGTAGAACCGGAACGGGACGTTCCCGGCACTACAGACAGTACCTGAAAGATACCGATCTTGAACGCTGTAGCAAAGCTCAGATCTTCAAGGGAAGTACAGGTCGGTTTTCTTCTCTTATTGTAGTTTTCGACAAGAATAAAGAGCACACCGTAAACGATCAGGGCGATCGCAACAACTACATAGTTGTTGAATTTCTCTTCGATAAAATCATTGAACGGAAGGGCGATCACGATCGTCGGGATGCAGGCTACCAGGATCTTAAACCAGAGGATCCATTTGTCCTTATCACAGAATTTCTCAACAAAAGTCAGCGCGATACGGGCAACCGGATTCTTGCGGGCAAGCTGCGCTTTCTTTTTCTTCGGGATCTGCCTTATGTAGAACGGCCACAATTTCCCCCAGTACAGGACTACGACCGCAAGGATCGCACCCAACTGAATGACAACTAGGAAAAAATCCTTGAACTCTGTGGCCATATCCATCTTGATAAATTCATCTACCAGGATCATATGACCGGTACTGCTGATCGGAAGCCATTCTGTGATTCCCTCTACGATGCCGAGGATCACAACTTTTATAAACTCCAAAACACTCATGTTTCTTTTCCTCTCTGTTTTTATTTTTGATCCAGAACTTTTCTCTGAACTTATACAGTATATTACAGTTTCCGTGGTTCGTAAACCTTTCGATGCATTTTCGTTCAAAGTTTAACTTTTGTTTAGATTTCCTGTAATACACAAGACCGGAGAAACATCGTCTGTCTCTCCGGTCAGTAAATTATTATGTCTTATCTGATTTATCTGCTTGCGATCGTTGCAATGTCGATCAGTGTCAGGTTATGAAGGTCTGTGTTCTCAAGGCTGGTTACAAGTGCTTCTGCTGTATCCAGACTGGTAAGGACATTGACACCTGTCTCGATCGCGTTTCGACGGATCACGAAACCATCCTTCTGGTGTTCTACACCCTGCGGCGGTGTGTCAATGACAACGTCGATCTTATGTCCGAGGATAAGGTCCATAAGGTTCGGTGCAGGCTGTTCCAGTTTGTTGGTACGGATCGCTTTGATTCCGTTTTCTTTGAGGACTTTGGCGGTTCCTCTTGTTGCGTAAATGCGGTATCCAAGAGCCTCGAAACGTCTTGCGATCGGAACAACTTCTTCATGGTCTTCGTCCTTGACAGTGATGATCATGTTCTTGTATTTCGGAAGTTTGATTCCTGCTCCGATAAAGGCTTTGTAGAGGGCTTCATTGAAGTTCTCTGCAATACCAAGGCACTCACCTGTGGATTTCATTTCCGGTCCAAGGCTGATATCTGCGCCGCGGATCTTCTCGAAGGAGAATACCGGCATCTTAATCGCGATATGTTTTGCCTCCGGCTGAAGTCCCGGTTCGTAGCCCATATCTTTGAGTTTGTATCCGAGGATGACCTTGGTTGCCAGCGGCACGATCGGGATTCCTGTTACCTTACTGATGTAAGGTACGGTACGGCTGGAACGTGGGTTTACTTCGATAACATATACTTCTTCGCCGCAGACGATGAACTGGATGTTGATCATTCCGATTACATGGAGTGCCTGTGCCAGACGGCGTGTGTACTCTGCGATCGTATTCTTTGCATTCTGGCTGATGGTCTGTGCCGGATATACGGAGATACTGTCACCGGAATGGATACCTGCACGTTCGATGTGCTCCATGATTCCAGGGATCAGGATATCCTCGCCGTCGCATACCGCATCGACTTCGATCTCCTTACCCATCAGGTACTTATCTACCAGGATCGGGTGTTCCTGTGCGATCTGGTTGATGATTCCGATGTATTCCTCTACATCCTCATCACTGACTGCGATACGCATGCCCTGTCCACCAAGTACATAGGAAGGACGAACAAGTACCGGATAGCCAAGTTCGTTGGCTGCTTTTTGGGCTTCTTCGGCAGTAAATACGGTGTGTCCCTTCGGTCTCGGGATCTGGCATTTCTCCAGGATCTCATCGAAGAGCTCACGGTCCTCTGCCGCGTCAACATCCTCTGCTGATGTTCCGAGGATCTTGACTCCCATTTTCATCAGTGCTTCGGTAAGTTTGATCGCAGTCTGTCCACCGAACTGAACAACTGCTCCGTCCGGTTTCTCGATATTTACGATGTTTTCCACATCTTCCGGGGTCAGCGGCTCGAAGTACAGTTTGTCTGCGATATCGAAGTCGGTGCTGACTGTTTCCGGGTTGTTGTTTACGATAATTGTCTCATAGCCCTCTTTTTTGAATGCCCAGGTACAATGTACGGAGCAGAAATCGAACTCGATACCCTGTCCGATACGGATCGGTCCGGAACCAAGGACGAGGACTTTTTTCTTATCATGGGTAGCTACGGCTTCGTTTTCTGTGTCCGGTCCGCCATATACAGAGTAGTAATATGGTGTTGCGGCTGCAAACTCAGCGGCACAGGTATCTACCATCTTATATGCAGCTGTGATCTTGTAGCCCTGACGGAGAGCCTTGATATCTGCCTCTGTTCTTCCACAGAGATTTGCGATCACGTAGTCCGGGAACTCCATGCGTTTTGCTTCAAGAAGAAGCTCTTCTGTAAGAGGCTGGGTCTTGAGTGCCTGTTCCATCTCTACCAGGATCGCGATCTTGTCGATGAACCATCTGTCGATCTTGGTGATCCTGTGGATGTATTCCTTGGAAATATCTCTTCGGATCGCTTCTGCGATTTTCCAGATACGGCGGTCATCTACAACTGCCAGCTCGTCGATCAGCTCGTCCTCATCAAGTCCTGTGAAGTCGTAGGACATCAGACTGTCTACATGCTGTTCCAGAGAACGGATGGCTTTCATGAGTGCACCCTCGAAATTATGGCAGATACTCATAACCTCACCGGTAGCTTTCATCTGAGTGGTCAGTGTTCTCTTGGCTGTGATGAATTTATCAAATGGAAGTCTCGGGATCTTGACTACACAGTAGTCCAGCATCGGCTCGAAACTTGCGTATGTCTTGCCTGTAATTGCATTCGGGATCTCATCGAGGGTATATCCAAGAGCGATCTTTGCTGCAACTTTGGCGATCGGGTAACCGGTTGCCTTACTTGCCAGTGCGGAAGAACGGCTTACACGAGGGTTTACCTCGATAACACAGTACTCGAAGCTCTCCGGATGAAGAGCATACTGTACGTTACATCCACCTGTGATACCAAGCTCTGTGATGATGTTCAGAGCGGAAGTACGGAGCATCTGGTATTCCTTGTCTCCAAGTGTCTGGGACGGTGCGACTACGATGGAGTCACCGGTATGGACACCAACCGGGTCGATGTTTTCCATGTTGCAGACTGTGATGCAGTTTCCTGCACTGTCACGCATTACTTCGTATTCAATTTCTTTCCATCCTGCGATGCAGCGTTCTACCAGAACTTCTCCTACACGGGAAAGTCTGAGTCCGTTCTCGAGGATCTCTCTCAGTTCATATTCGTTGTTGGCAATACCGCCGCCGCTTCCGCCAAGGGTGTAAGCAGGACGGAGAACGACCGGATAACCGATGGTTCTGGTAAATGCGACACCATCTTCTACGGTTGTTACGACCTTGGAAGCTGCGACCGGCTCGCCAATCTTTTCCATGGTGTCCTTGAATTCCTGACGATCCTCAGCCTTCTTGATGGTCTCGGCTGTGGTTCCGATCAGACGTACATTATGCTCCTTGAGGAATCCCTTTTCTTCAAGTTCCATTGCAAGGTTCAGACCTGCCTGTCCTCCAAGTGTCGGAAGGACGCTGTCCGGTTTCTCCTTGAGGATGAGCTGTTCTACAACTTCTACAGTAAGCGGCTCGATGTAAACTTTGTCCGCGATATCTTTGTCTGTCATAATGGTTGCAGGGTTGGAGTTCAGAAGAACTACTTCCATGCCTTCTTCCTTGAGAGAGCGGCATGCCTGTGTACCTGCATAGTCGAATTCTGCTGCCTGACCGATGATAATCGGACCGGAGCCAATTACAAGAACTTTGTGGATATCTTTATTTCTCGGCATGATCTGTTCCTCCCATCATTTCCATAAATCTGTCAAACAGGTAGCTGGAATCCTGCGGTCCAGGGCAGGCTTCCGGATGAAACTGTACGGTAAAGATGTTTTTGCCGATGTAAGCCATACCTTCGTTGGTACCGTCGTTTACATTGACAAAAGCAGGTTTCGCGATTCCCTTCTGCTCCAGGATATCTGAGTCAACAACATATCCATGGTTCTGTGAGGAAATGTAAACATGTCCTGTCGCAAGATCCTTGACCGGATGATTGCCGCCTCTGTGTCCATATTTCATCTTGTGTGTATCTCCGCCTGTTGCAAGTGCCATCAGCTGATGTCCGAGGCAGATCGCAAAGATCGGCACATCAGATTCATACAGCTTACGGATTTCTTCTATTATAGTAGTACACTCCTTCGGGTCTCCAGGACCATTGCTGAGCATGATTCCGTCCGGGTTGTCCGCAAGGATCTCTTCTGCCGGTGTAAGTGCCGGATAGATGGTTACCTGGCAGCCTCTCTCATTCAGGGAACGGGCGATATTGCGCTTCGCACCGAAGTCCATGAGAGCTACTTTGGGTCCATTGCCCTTGAGAACGTCCTTCTCACGGCAGGTAACTTTCTCGACTACTTTTCCAGTTGTATATGCTTTTAAGCGGGGGATTATTTCATCTAAGTTGTAGTTTTCGTTGACTGTGATCATACCATTCATGGTACCTTTTTCACGAAGAATTTTGGTGAGAGCACGGGTGTCAATACCTGCGATACCCGGTATATCATGTTTTTCAAGAAAATGCTGGATCGTATCCACGCTTCTGAAGTTGCTTGGGATACGGGATAATTCACGAACAATAAAGCCATCAATCCAGGGCTTCCTAGACTCCTGGTCCTCATAACAGATACCATAATTGCCAATCAGAGGATACGTCATGCAGACCGCCTGTCCTGCATACGATGGGTCAGTCATTACTTCGAGATATCCTGTCATGGAAGTATTAAAAACAATCTCACTGATGACTTCTCTTGTTGAACCGATACTGGTTCCCTTAAATACATGGCCGTCTTCTAATATCAGAAATGCTTTCATATAATCTCCCTTTCTGCTTCTTATCTAAATCTTCAAGATTGTATCATAAGAGTTTTGTTTTTTCAACAGATTACGACACTAAAAATAATTCAGTTGTACTCAAAAACTTTTCTTTTGTAAATTGTTGCAGTTGAAAAGACAAACAAAATAATTAAAACTATTTTTGATTTTACTCTTGACATTTTGTTCCTCATAGGTTATTATAATCAGGCAGTCGGCAAGTTCGACTGATTATGTCAAATGCAGAAGTGGCGGAATTGGCAGACGCGCAGGCTTCAGGTGCCTGTGGTCGCAAGATCGTGTGGGTTCAAGTCCCATCTTCTGCATTTAATCAGACAAATGTCTGATTCATATTGAAATGCAGGAGTGGCGGAATTGGCAGACGCGCAGGCTTCAGGTGCCTGTGGTCGCAAGATCGTGTGGGTTCAAGTCCCATCTCCTGCATTCTTTTTTGTCTTAATATGGTAAATAATATCCCGCAGCATCTCATCTCAAAGATTCTGCGGGATTTTTATTACATTGCAGTCAGAGAAGTATCGGTGACTCTCTTATTATTTACTTCTGATCTGATAAACATCCACATTTCCGATCGTTTTTATAAACACTGCCTGTGCACTGCTGTCATAATACTGACGGATATACTTCAGTGTCAGGTCAATATTATCATCCACCAGATAAATGCTGTCATTGTTGATCACATCTCTGTAAGGATTTGTGATCCCATGCGTCTCCATCTCCTGCGTATATCCAGGTGTCCGGCATTCCCATCCGCCAAACCAGTACACATTGTCCAGAAGATTCTCCGGCATCCGGTCAAACGGACCATAACATACGATCTCAGAAAGCATTCCACTCTTTGCCAGATACGTATGCTCCTTATCTGTTCCGATCGTTTCCAGAACTGCCCTCTGGCTCACTCTTGCCTCCGGGATAGTCGAAGTCATGATCCTCCAGTTTCTGTACATCAGAAACTGCCCTGCTGCCACACATACTATGCACAATACCACAGACATCTTCGCATCCATATGCCTGAGTCTTCCTGCTGAAATGATCCACAGCATCACGAGACATGCGCTGAACCACAGACCGACATCGACACGGTTCACCATATACCGTCCCTGATAGTACAGATAAAAATATACCACCAGAAGCATCAGCCACTCTGCCAGCACAGAAAGTACGGAAAAGATATCTTTCCGTCCCCAGATCAGCCAGACCAGCAAAAAGACAGCAAAAACATAAAACATCGGTATTTTGAGAAGATCAGAAGGAAAACGCTTCAGAAAAGCAGTCACCGTCTTTCCTGTCAGCGGGCGCTGCTGTTTCAGATCCACCAGTTTCTTCATGACATCTGTATTAAATTTCTCTATGTCATTGAAATTCCAGCTTCGATACAGTTCATATGCATCCCTGCTGATCCCTAGTTCTTCATAAGTTTCCTGATTGCTGTCATAATCCGGAAATCCATAGTCCAGAAGCCTGGAACGAAGCTGGTTGAACTCCTGATATCCTTTCCACTCCGCGCTCTGATATTTCGAAGCATCCCATCTGTCCACGCCAAACACGCACGCCAGAAGGACTCCAAATGTCAACACACACAGACCCAGTCTGCGAAGTTTCCTGCCCTTATATTTCCTGAAATCAAACAAGAAGAGAAGTCCTGCTCCTGCCATCAGGCCGCAGCTTGCCCAGAACTGGTCTTCCCGGTACATATAAGCCATGATTCCGAGACAGATGCCAAGGACAGCCTCAGCCCAGGACCATCGCTCCTTCTCCAGCACATAAAGCAGTAAAAAAACGGATGCCGCCGCTGCAATTCCTGCTGTCTTGGTAAACTGCAGATGAATGTATCCCTCATAACCAGATCCACATACAAGGATCAGAGAAAGACACAGGCCGGAAATTCCTTCCAGCCTGTTCATTAATACATAAGTCACTGCAGTAAATGCCACCAGAAGAATCACATACTGAAAGATCGTGTACCACGGCAGTCTGCCCGTCACTGCGTACAGAAACCGGTAGATCACACCCAGACCATAATTCTGAAATACCAGGTGTGCATCTTTCACTCCTCTCAGTCCGCTTCCAAGTTCTGCAAAAACAATATCATCATTTGTCTCGAACGATGGACGCATGAACAGCACCATCGTAAACAGCACCAGAAGGTTTGCTGCCAGTGCCGCAGATATCTTCCTGCATTTCTGTTTTAAATTCATTCTGTCATTTCCTGTTAACTTTATTTATTCAGATATTTATATACGGTTGAAGAAATACTCTTGATACGTGGAACCGCATATCCCTCGCTTCCCGTTCTTGAAAATACACAGATCACATAATCTGTCTTCTTTCCAAACACAATCGCCATATCATGCTGAACACTGGAAGTCTCTCCTGTCTTGTTTGCAACTTTGACTCCGGAAGGAAGTCCTGCCGGGATCTTCCATCTTCTTGTCTGTCTCAGGAGAAGATTCAGCATTTCTCTGGAATACCTGGAAGATACGCAGGTTCCATTGTAGATGCGTTCCAGAAGGACTCCACAGTCCTTTGCCGAAGACACATTGCTCTTACCGTCTCCGACATAAGAAGAAGATGCCGGATGAAGGCTGTGATGGCAGCCAGTCTCCGTATATTGATTTGCTTTCAGGTATTTATTGATCGTCTTTGTACCGTCTATAAAGTTTCTCGATTTACTGTTATATCGTATAAGCTGATTACATGCTTCATTATCACTGACCGTGATCATATCCGTCAGAAGCTGCTTCACTGTTGACGTGTATTTGATATTCCCCTTCTTGATCTGATCATATGTGGATGCCATGACAAATGCCTTGATTGTACTTGCCGGATACATCTCCTGGTCATTCAGATTGATGACACCGCCTGTCTTCAGATCCTTGACATAAACAGACCATGCTCCGCTGTATCCACTCAGCGTTTTGCGAAGCTGTTTCTTAAGTCCGTCCAGTTCCAGTTCTTCTTTGGTACACTTACGTCCATCAGAGTCTACATAACTTCCATCCGAAAGTTTCTTGCTTCTGGCGATCGTACCGTTGGACTGAAAATAATAATTATACTTCCAGCAGTTTTCATATCTTCTTCCGTCAGATGCAAGAAGGTATTTCTGTCCGTTTATAGTGATCCAGCCTGCTTTACAGTACAGAACTCCATTTTGTCCACCAAAATAATAGGTTCCATTAAACTTCCTGCTGCCGATCGTAGTATTATTCACTTTATGAAACTCTTTCTTTCTGCAGAGACGTCCTGTATCCTCAAACATATAATAGCCACTCTTGATCCTCGAGCCGGACGGTACCCTAATGAATTTAAGGCCGCCGCTGGATCTTCGGCCGTCCTTCTCCCTGAGCCAGAAATTATATCCTGTATCAAGCAGATATCTTCCGCTTTTTCCCTCCAGCTGGATCTTTGTTGTCTTGTTTGCAGCGGCCTGCGTATCTGCTGCCGGTAATACAACAGTTCCGGCAAACAAAAACAGTGCAGCCACACCCAGCAGCAGACATTTTGCCAACCTGCTGCTGAAGTTTTCTTTAAACTTTCCTTTCCCTTTCATAGAACCCTCCTGATGCCTTATTCGTTATTCAGTTTTTTCTTCTTCCGGTACACTGTCTTCTGCTTCCGGGGCTTCTTCCTCCGTCTCGCCTTTGGAGAGGCTGACTTTACTCCCGTTCTCTGTGTCTTCGTTTCCGTCTGAAACATCGACAGTCTGGGTTTCTTCTTCCTCTGCTGTTTCAGCGGTTTCAACAGTTTCTGATTCTTCTGCCTCGTAAACTTCCTCAGCCGTTCCGTCTACAGTATCTCCAGCCTCTTCTTCTGGTTCCGGAACAGGGCAGGCTGCGCCGCACATGGAACAGTATGCATCATTTCTTCCCAGCGGATTGCCACAGGACGGACAGAATCTGTTTCCTTTGACATTGTCCATCTCGCTTTTGTATTTTTCGATCTGCTCCATACGCTGGTCGATCTGCTCGCAGAGAGCTTTCTCTTCTTCATCCATCGGAATTCCATCTTTGTAGCGTTTGTAGATGATCTTTCCGAGATCTGCCATTGCTTTTTCTACCTGTCTTTTTTCACCTGAGATGCGGTTTCTGATGCGCTGTGTCTCATAAACTTCCTCTGCACGTCCACTTAACTCTCTTGCTGTCTTTGTAATAGTTTCCCCTAAGCTGCCAAAAAAATCCTTTGCCATAGTAAGATAACCTCTCTTTCTTAGATATTTAGTTATTATTTTCAAGAAGCGGGACTTCCTGTCCTCGAAGAAGTATTCGTGGACCTCCGTTTCCTTCAATATACTCTTTTGTGATGATCACTTCACCAATACTGTCATCCTTCGGGATTTCGTACATGATATCCAGCATGTATTCCTCCAGGATCGCACGCAGTGCTCTGGCTCCTGTATCCTTCTCCATCGCCTTGGCTGCGATCGCATGAAGTGCGCCATCGTCAAATTCCAACTTAACTTCATCCAGCGCCAGAAGTTTCTGATACTGCTTCAGGATCGCATTACGCGGCTCGGAAAGGATCTTGACCAGCATATCCTCATCCAGTCCGTTCAGTGTAAAGATGATCGGCAGACGACCAAGGAATTCCGGGATCATTCCGAAGTTTCTAAGATCCTCTACGGTCACCTTCTCCAGAAGATGTGGATCATTATCGTATTTGTCTTTCAGGTCTGCATAAAATCCAATGGATGCCTGTTTGTTCAGTCGTTCCTTGATAATGCTCTCGATATCCGGGAACGCACCGCCGCAGATAAACAGAATATTTCTTGTATTTACTGTAGTCAGCGGCACCATTGCATTCTTGCTGTTTGCTCCGATCGGCACCTCCACATCGGCTCCCTCAAGAAGTTTAAGCATTCCCTGCTGCACAGCTTCCCCGCTTACGTCTCTCTGGTTCGTATTTTTCTTCTTGGCGATCTTATCGATCTCATCGATAAAGATAATACCATGTTCCGCTTTCTCCACATCATTGTCTGCTGCTGCAAGAAGTTTGGAAACAACACTCTCAATATCATCGCCAATATAACCTGCTTCTGTCAGAGAAGTCGCATCCGCGATCGCGAGCGGCACATCCAGAAGCTTAGCCAGTGTCTTGACAAGATATGTCTTGCCGCAGCCTGTAGGTCCGATCATAAGCATGTTGGATTTCTCGATATCGATGTCATCCATGGTGTCCGTCGCAACCCTCTTGTAATGGTTGTAGACTGCCACGGACATAACCTTCTTGGCATGCTCCTGTCCGATCACATATTCATCCAGCGTTGCCTTGATCTTATGCGGTGCCGGGATCTTCTTGAGGTCAAGGACCGGCTCGGCCTTCTTTTCTTTTTTCTTAGGTTTGACCTTCTGATGCTGCGTCGGATTCTGTAAACTGCTTAAATCTATCATGCTGATATTCGGCATGTTAAAAAGATCATTGTAATTAAAATTGCTGCTGCTCATCTGCTGGTTCATACTGTCAAAACTCTTCTGCATGCAGTCTGAACAGATATGTATGTTATTCGGAAGATCGATCATCTTACCTGCCTGCTTCTCTGATCTGCGGCAGAGTGTACAGAATTTCTCCGGTTCATACTTGTTGTCATCATCCTCATTCTGGATTTCTTCCTCTATGATATCATCGTTGTATTTATCTGACATAACTTACTCCTTTCGATTTTCTGTAAAATACAGAACGCACAGACCCGAACCTGATCCTGGTCCAGAGTCTATGCGTCCATTATATCATAACCATTCAAAGTGTAAACTAAAGTTTTTATAAAATACGTACTGCTCAGTCGCCGTAATCAACTCCTGATCGGCTTCCCAGAGTCACCTGGACTGTCTGTTCCTTATACTGTCCGTCCTCTGCTCTCGCGATCGTCACATCAACAATCTCCCCTGCGGCATAATACTGCATCTTGCTCTCGAGGTCTTCCCTTCCGGTAACCGTCTGTCCGTCAAAAGCAGTGATGATATCACCCTTACGGATTCCGGCATTTGAAGCAGCATCCCCGTCACTCACACTTCTTATAAAAACGCCCTCAGGCATGCCAAACATTTCCATTGTTTCAGAGGAAAGTTCCACCGGATCGATCCCGAGATAAGATGCTTCAGAGCTGTCCACCTTGTCTCTTGTCTCGCGGCTCATCAGATCCTCAAGGATCGGCTCTGCCTTGGAGATTGGAATCGCATATCCCATTCCCTCTACAGAACTGCTTGCAAACTTGGCAGAATTGATTCCGATAACTTCGCCCTTCATGTTGAGAAGTGCACCGCCACTGTTACCCGGATTGATCGCCGCATCTGTCTGGATCAGTCCGGAACCTGTCGTATCCTCTGTGGAGATCGTTCTGTTCAGTGCGCTGATCCATCCGGATGTCACGGACTGTCCATAGCCAAGCGCATTACCGATCGCTACGACCTGTTCTCCAACTTCCAGATCATCGGAAGTATCAAGCTTGGCGATCTTGATCTGGGCAAGTGTATCCTGTGGAATATCTGCCTTTGCAACTGCGATCACAGCAAGGTCATTGGATTCGTCTGTGCCTTTGATCTTGGCACTGACAGCATCCTCTACGTTGACATCTCCTGTACTGTCAGAAGCGGTCTCTGCTGTCTCCTCCTCCGCACTGACTACATCGTTTCCCACAAAGCAGACACTCAAAGTTGTTGCTCCGGACACTACATGATTGTTGGTAGCGATCAGAAGCTCGTCGTCATTTTCCCCAACGATAATACCCGATCCGCTGCCTTCACTAGAATACTGCTGTGTCCTGGAAGAAAATCCAAAGCCAAAATAATATGGAATTTCCTGAATGCTTACCGATGTGATCGCCACAACACTTGGCATTGCCAGCTTTGCAACACTGGCTACGCTTCCTGTCGATTCTTCTGATACTGTAGTCGAAACTGCGCTGTCCTGTGTATCTCCTGAATCAGATGTTGTTTCGTCAACAAGCTGTGTGGTATCTATCTGGTCTTCCTGTACAGTATCATCTACACCAAAGAATATCGATGACGCCATATTCACACCCTGAAAAACAACTCCTGCTACCAATCCGAATACAACTGCAAGTCCGATCGTAGCACCCAGTCTGTTCCGTGGTTTCTTCTTTCTCGGAGTTACCCTTTTATCTGATGTTTCTGAATTCTGCGTCGTTGTTCCCTGATGCATATGATAGTGTGCGTAGGAAGGCGGCACATTTGAATCTTCTACTGTCTTCTCATACTGTGGAGCCGAATTCCATCGTCTTTCATCGTCCATCTTTCTGCTCCCTTCTTTTATCTTTTATCCTTTTTTGTATGAAAACAGTGTAACAATCAATTGTGTTCAAAGTGTGATAACTCCTTTAAAAAAGCGTGTTTACTGTTCTTTCCAATAGTACGGGCTCATTGTACACCACATAACAGCTTTTTCCGGAAGTTTCCTGTATTTTTTTCCTGCCAGGTAACCTGCATACTTGCATCCTGACTGCATGACAAATCCCGGGATCAGCCATATCTTTCCTCTGGAAATAAGATAACGGAACGTCTGTTTTACCAGACGTATTCCCTCTCCTTCGGATTTCACAGATGCAAAGATCTCCGGATGCTCTGCCTGCGAAACTCCAAGGTCAAAATTTCTGTGAAACTGCTGCATGCAGGAATAATTATGAGAATGGATGACCTTCGCTTCTGCTGCGTATGCGATCCCATATCCAGCCTGGATCAGATTTCCTGCGTAGATCATATCCTCATTAAAGATCGTCCGCTCCACGAAACCGCCAAGTTTTTCAAAAATCTCTTTTTTATAGGCTGCACACACATTGGAACAGAAATATGTTTTGACCCCGTATTTCGGAAGATCTGCTTTTGTCTTAACGCAGGAGGTTTCCGGATAATTGAAAGATCTTGTATAACGCTCCACAAAGCTGCACTCAGAATTCGGAAGCTGTCTCGCATAGGCTGCCCCGATCTGTTCATCTGCAAGCAGTGCATCTGTCAGATTCTGTACCAGATTTCGGTCTGCCGGAAGTGCATCCTGTGTCATAAAGATCATAATATCTGCTTCTGATATCTCTGCTGCTTTTTTTCTGGTTCCACCATGATCAAATTCTGATTTCTGTATATGGTGTACCTCCAGGAAAGGATAATCCTCATTCCATTTTGAGTCCCAGAATGCTTCCTCTGTGTTCATGATGATGATCTGATGGATCGGACACGTCTGTTTCATCAGCCTGTCTATCAATTTACTGAATTCATTTCCCGGATGATATGTGGGAATGATCACATCTATCGTTTTTTCCATAGTATAATTCTCCGTCTATAACAGAAGGGAATTCCTGCCTGAGAAATTCCCTTCTAAAATCGTCTTATATATTGTGTCAAAAAATCAGGCTGCTTCTACGCTTTCTGTGGCAATATCTTCGCCGCCACCATCTCCACCATAGTCAGGCTCGGAGTAATCGCCGCCGCCATCTCCGCCAGAGGTATCTCCTCCGCTGTAGTCATCTCCACCAGAAGTGTCTCCTCCGCTGTAATCGTCTCCACCAGAGGTATCTCCTCCGCTGTAGTCGTCCCCGCCAGAGGTATCTCCTCCGTTGTAATCGCTTCCACCAGTGCTGTCCCCGCCACTGTAATCGTTTCCACCGGAAGTATCTCCTCCGCTGTAGTCGCTGGAGCTGTCGCTTCCGCTGTAATCACTTCCTGAAGTATCTTCCCAGCTTGAACCATTATTTTCAAAAATAACGGTATCATTTGCAGTGTTTTCTTCTGTTACCTTCTGAGTATCATCAAGGCTTGCTTCGCCGCCGACGATCTCAAGTATCCTCTGGCTGTTTGCCAGTACCGTTGCAGACGGTGTATAGTTCTCGTCTCCATACAGGAACTTGTGCAGTTCGATGACATTGCTCTCCAGTGATGTCGGAACGATCACGCTTCCCTTGACATTGGAGAACTTGAAGGAGCTCGGGAAACCAGTTGTATCATCCACGCTGTAACCGATCAGTGTCGGAAGCATCTGAAGGATTTCTGTCTTGTCCATGGAAGTAGTTACCATCGGGAATACATCATCCATGATCTTGAAGATAGTACTTAAACCTGCAGATTTCGCCTTGCTTACGATCATCTGGATCACTCGTCTCTGACGCTCTGTACGTCCCATATCCAGGCTTGCTGTATAACGGATACGGCAGTAAGAAGTTGCCTGAACACCATTCAGATGATATTGATACTGGACTTTCTCGATGTCATCCGGTCTCTCCGGAAGTTCGATCGGTGTGTAGTCCTTCTCAGTTTCCTCTGCTGTCTCTACACAGTAATTGTTCATATGAACGATCTCGGCGTAGGACATATCCATATCCAGACCTCCGAGGTCATCGATAATGGTTGTCAGTGCATTGAAGTTTACAGTTGCATAATCAGATATGTTCAGGTCAAGGTTTGTATTCAGCATGGTGATCGCCTGCTCTGCCTCGCCGTATGCATAGGCAGCATTTGCCTTGGAGTAAGTTTCCTTGTCGCTGAATCCCATATTCAGAAGAGTATCACGGTAAACAGATACCAGTTTTACGTCCTTGGTGTCGTTGTTGACACTTGCGATGATGATCGTATCACTGTTCTCGCCGCCGAGAGCTGTATTCTTGTCACGGTGGTCAATACCAAACAATGCATAGGTAGTATAACCTGTCAGTGATGAAGTTTCGGAATCAATAGAATCCTGCACTTCCTGATTTACCTTGATCTTGCTTTCATCCAGAACCGGCTGCTGGATCTTATCCAGTTTGCTGTTCAGCTGACCATAAACATAAAGTCCGCCGATAAACACCAGAAGTACAATGATCTCAACCGCAAAAAGTATCTTTTTCTTTTTTGATTTTGGTTTTCTTGCCATCTTTTCTCCTTCTTACTTAGTATGCGTTTTTGTTAATAAAACCTTTGAAAATTGTCAGGAACAAAATCTTTATGTCAAATCCAATGCTCCAGTTCTCAATATAGTACAGGTCACAGTCAATGCGCTTCCTGATGGATGTATCTCCACGGTAACCATTTACCTGTGCCCACCCGGTAAGACCCGGACGCACCTGATGCTTGACCATATATCTCGGGATCTCCTCCCGGAATTTCTCAACAAAGAAAGGTCTCTCCGGTCTTGGTCCTACCAGACTCATATCACCCTTCAGAATATTAAAAAGCTGTGGAAGCTCATCAATACTTGTTCTCCGCATGAATTTACCGATCCCGGTAACTCTCGGATCGTTTTTGACCGTCCATGCCTTGCGCTCCTCTGCCTCCGGCTGGATCTCCATAGAACGGAATTTGTACATACGGAAAGTCTTGTTGTGAAGTCCCACTCTCTCCTGCTTGTAGATCAGAGGTCCCGGCGATGTCAGCTTGATGAGAATGCACATCAGAAGCATGACCGGTGATGAAACTATGATCGCCATGATGGAACCTATGATATCCATCACTCTCTTGACCATGGCATTAAAGGTATTGCTCAACGGGACATATCGGATGTTGATCACAGGAAGCCCCAGGATATCCTCCGTATATGGCTTCGTAGGAATGATCTTGTTGTAATCCGGAATAAACTTCGTGTGTACACCGGATTTCTCGCACATCGCGACGATTTCTTCCAGACGATAGTATTCACTTAATCCCAATGTGATCGCAATCTCATCCAGTCTGTTCGCAGGCAGGATCACGGTCAGATTCGCGATACGTCCGATCACCTTGACCCCATTATACACGGTTCCCGCTGCCACATTATCATCCAGGATCCCACGGACGATGTAACCCCACTGTGGATTCTGTCTGATCCTGTCAATATATTCTTCCGCTGCGCGGCTGTACCCTACCAGCAGTATCTGTTTCTGATTCAGACCTCTCTTACGCATATCCTTAATGACAGAAAAAATCAGAAGTCTGACTCCCCATTCCATAAAGATATTGACAACACAGAAAATATAGACCGTCAGCCTGGAAAAATCAGGCTCACCGATCATATAAAGACTGAATACTACAAGAAGAAGTCCCAGCACATTTGCCTTGATGATATTGGCAAGCACAAGCCGCCGTCCCTGCATCTGCATGGGTTCATACAAAGTAAATGCCTGATACAACAGTAAATACCCCGGAATGATAAAGATCAGGGCAAACATGTACTGCTCAAACGCCAGTGCCCGGACAGCCGAATAGGCGAACGGTCCGATAAAACGGATCATCCAGGCAACGACATAGGCAACCGCAATGACAACGGTATCGATCAACATCTGGAGATGATTGAAACTCTTCTGATTATCCTGAATCAATCTCTGCCACCTCACCATTTCATTGTGTGTCTATCTTATAATAGTTAGTTATTAAAATCAATAAAATACCAAATTTTATTTTATAAAATTTAGCTCTGCGGTCTGTAAATCCGCCTTTACGCAGTAAATCTGACAAAAATATTCTTCCATAATTCCAGCTGAATCCTGGCATAATTTGGCAGATGTTTCATCGAAAACGGAACCTTTCTGCCCTTGCGGCTGATGGAAAAACCGTTCTTGATACCTGCCAGATATTCTTTGCCCATGCCCTTGACAGCAAAAAACAGAAACTTGATCAGAAATCCTGCTGCCAGGAACGGAAGATTCAGAATGATCTGAAGCAGCGGCATATTTTTGTAGATCAGATAAACGTTGTTTCTTGAAGAATATCTGGTCTTGAAATGATTATATCTGGAACCGCTCGTACCGCTTCCCACATGGTAAACGATCGCCTTTGGCGCATACCAGTTCTCGTAGCCGTAAATCCTTGCACGGTATCCGATATCTGTATCTTCCAGATATGCAAAATGTTCTTCGTCAAAATATCCAATCTTTTCAAAAAGTTTCCTTCTGTAGATCGCAGCACCGCCGCAGGAGGAAAATATCTGTTCTTCCTTCTCATACGTATGGATATCCCTGCCCTTGCCTCTCGCAAAAGACCAACCCAGTGCATTGTAGAAATTGCCTGCATCATCCAGGCGGTCTCTGTCATGATACTGCACCATCCTCGCCGCACAGGAAAAAGCTCTCTTATGCCTGCGGATCGCGGCGACCATCTCTTCCAGAAAATCCTCTTTCACTTCTGTATCATTGTTCAGAAGAAGGACGTACGGTGCTCTGGAAGCTTTGATTCCTTCATTGACAGCCTTGCAGAAACCATAATTTTCAGGCAGTTCAATGATATGCACCCACGGATAATTACCCGCAACGAAAGAACAGCTTCCGTCAGAAGAACCATTATCCACAAAGATCACTTCGAAATTTTTGAGTGTCTGCCCTTCCAGACTTGCAAGTACGCTGTCCAGAAACGCAATTCCATTATAATTCGGTATGACAACCGATACTTCCATATTATTTCTCCTTATTCTCCATTCCCCGGATCGGACGAAGGGAGTAATTCCATTTGGTCAGAGACAGATTCTTATTATAGTAAGGATCGCCCTTCTTAAGGATATCAATCCACTGACAGCGCATGTATTCGATTTCTTCCTGAAAACGTCTGACCTTCGCCTCACTGTCCTCTGCACCTCTCGTCTTGGATTCCATATGATACAGCTGAACATATGGATCGTATACGATCAGGCTTCCTGCCTTACGCACCTTAAGACACAGATCCACATCATTGAATGCCACAGAAAGTTTCTCAGTAAAACCGCCTGCCGCTTCAAATGCACTGCGCTTCATCATCATGCACGCCGCCGTTACAGCACTCATATCCTGAAGGATCGAAGCCTTGTGGAGATATCCGGTTCTGTTCGCCGGCATGTCAACAAACATATGGCCTGCAATGCCGCCGATACCGATCACACAGCCTGCATGCTGGATCGTATTGTCCGGATAGATCAGCTTCACGCCGACCGCCCCGACTTCTCTTCGCTGGCAGACACCGAGCATTTCTTTGATCCAGCCCGGGGTGATCACCGTCACGTCATTGTTAAGGAACAGTAAGTAATCGCCCTTCGCATGGCGGACACCATAGTTGTTGATGGCAGAATAATTGAATTCCTTCTTCCATCTGAGCAGGCGGATCTTTGGATCTCTGGAGAGTTCTTTGTAATAATGAAAGATCTCCTCGGAAGTACTGTTATTCTCAATGATCAGGATCTCGTAATTCTGATATTCTGTTTTTTCCCTGATGGATTCTATGCACGCCTGTAAGGATTCTTTTTCATCTTTGTTCGGGATGATGATAGAAACCAGAGGCTCTCCGTGGACCGGATATTTCACGCGAAAAAATCCAAGATCCGGTGTATGGCTTACTTCACCCTCTACACCCACACGCTTGAGGTGTGCTTCGATCGCTCTCCTGCCTGCATCAAACGCATACATCTTGCTGGCAGGATTATCTGCCGTCGATGCCTTGTGTGTACGCCAGTGATAAACGATCTCCGGTACATGTCCGACTCTGCCGGAAGCTTCCTCGACGCAGCGGAAAATAAAGTCATGATCCTGTGCCCCGTCAAATTCCTGACGGAAACCTCCGACCTTATCCACGATAGTCTTGCGGACTACAAAAAAGTGGCAGATATAATTGTTGGACCTCAGGAGATCCAGGTTGAAATCCGGTTTCAGATGAGGCTGGAAATGTTCACTTAAGTCTGTTGTAACCTTGTCCTCGTCTGTGTAAACGGCATCCAGATTTCTGTCCTCATTGAGTTTCTTAACGATCTCATAAAGGGCATTTGGTGCCAGAAGGTCATCGTGATCCAGAAGGCCCACAAATTCTCCTGATGCCATCGTAAGTGCCGCGTTGGTATTTCCCGCGATCCCCTGGTTCTCGTCGAGATCCCTGACGCAGATCCTCCGGTCTGCTGATGCATATTCCTTAAGGATGGCTGTCATCTCCGTATCGTCCGGGCTTCCGTTTGCAATGCAGAGTTCCCAGTTCGGATAGGTCTGGTCAAGAAGTGACTGGATCATCTGACGCAGAAAAATCTCCGGTGTGCAGTATGCCGGGACAGCAACACTGATCCGCGGTGTGTATGCAAACTTATGTTTCTTCTGCTTCTCAAGTTCTGCCTTATCCGGGATATACGCTTCATACCACGGACCATAGGGAACTTCTTCCGGCTCAAAACGTTCATGGAGACGGATCCAGAATTCCTTCGGTCCATAGTGCTTCAGATAGCGGAAGCCTTTCTGGATCGTGTAAGGATTCAGTTTCTTAAGCATGCGTCCCCACTGGATCCCGCCTCCTGCCTGTTGTTTTTTATTCATATATTGTGTCCTCAGACTTTACTTATTTTACAATAATTTTACTGATAATCGGCTTTATTTTATCATTCCGGGTCTGTTTTTGCAAGAGCCTATATCATTCTGCTTGAATTGCGTCGAAAAATGGGATATGATATGAATTGATATGTATTTTTTTGTTAAAAATGACACACTATTTTATCAGGCACAGGAGATAGATTATGAGATTAAAAAGATTATGCAGCAGTCTTCTGACTCTGGGACTTTCTTGTTCTGTATTGTTCCAGACACCGGTACTGGCTGCTGAGGAGACAGCCGCAGATACTGCACAGGCTGCCACTTCTGCTATAACAACAAACAGCATTCCAGGATGGCCTCAGGGACCAGAGATCACTTCCACGGCGGCTGTGATCATGGAGGACAGCACCCAGACGATGCTCTATTCCAAAAACATGGATCAGGAACTGTATCCTGGCGCTACAGTCAAAGTCATGACTGTCCTGGTCGCTCTTGAAAATTCGCAGCTTACTGATGAAGTTACCATGACAGAAACCGGGGTTTCCGGTGTTACTGACGGAGGTGCCAATATTTCCGCACAGCTTGGAGAGGTTTTTACAATGGAACAATGTCTCTATGCGATCATGCTCTCCTCAGCAAATGATATCGCACTTCAGGTTGCAGAGCACGTTGGCGGATCTGTTGAGAACTTTGTTCAGATGATGAATGACCGCGCAGCACAGCTTGGCTGTACCAACACAGTATTTACCAAGTCTACCGGACTTCCAGATGAAAATCAGCATACCACCGCACATGACATGGCACTTATTATGAGGGCAGCTATCGATAATGAATCCTTCCGGACTATTTCCAATACAGTTTCTTATACGATCCCAGCGACTAACGTATCCGGTGGTGAACGTGTACTGACCAACAATTTTCCATTGATGTCTTCATCCAATGCAGCCTATTATCAGTACTGTCTTGGCGGAAGGGAAGGTTATACAGAAGCCTCCGGCAGCACACTCGTCTGTGCAGCCGAAAAGGACGATGTCACCCTGATCGCTGTTGTTCTCCAGGGCGCTTCCGGTGTAACTACAACAGAAGCAGTCAGCCTGTTTAACTACGGATTTGATAATTTCCAGATACTCTCCCTCGGAGACAACGACTTCAACATGGTTTCCGGCGGCAATGTCTACGTACCTGTCGGAGCCACAGCAGACAGCCTGACCACCGAAGACGGCGAAGTACAGGAAGACGGACAGTACAGCCGTCAGTATCTCTTCGGCGGTACTGCTGTAGGAACGGCTGTTATGGAGACAACCCACGAGGATAATTCTTCCTTCGCTGCTGAGAGTGACCAGAATATAGAAGCCGCCAGAGAATATTCCTCCGGCAGGAACAATCTTCCATACATCTTGCTCGGCGGCGCCGGTCTTGCAATCTTCCTCCTGCTTCTCTGGAGGATCATCAAGGTAGCAAAATCGTAACTGTTCAGTACCCTCACAGTTACGAGTCAAAATGCATTCCAATTTCTTCACTTCTCATAAACCAGAAAATCAGCGGTGTGCCCTCAAGCACCCGCTGATTTTCTGGTTTTATTCTTTCGTATGAGCAGGATCCTGCTCTGTCCAAAAAGGATCCAGAACAGCAGGCTTCCTGTCATGCCCGCCTTTAATCCCGGTGCCTCGAAGGTAAGACGGATCGTATGGTCTCCCTCTGGCACTTCACATGCAAGGAATCCGATATCACCGCGGAGCAGTTCTGCTCTTTCTCCGTCGATCGTGAGACTCCAGCCCTTCTCGTATGGGATCATAAAAAGTGCATATCCATCCGCTTCTGCATGGATGTTTCCTGTCACAATAGAATCTTTCTGCGGCGCATCCAGCGTTACAGAAGAATTTTGTTCTGCTGTCTTCTGTGCCTCGGATTTAAGCGTCTGGATCTCTGATACATCTCCAATCTCTGTGCCGTCCTCCAGGGCGATTGTCTCCCCGAGAAGTTCTTCTCTGGTTTCCTCCGTACAGAGTTCTCTCAGACTTTCTTCTGAAATATCCTGTGTATAGAAATGCGCATTCTCTGCATCCAGCACATTCTCGTGGATATAAAGGCTTCCCACCTGATCCAACAGCTTATATTTCGTTTCATCCGGCTCCCCGTTTCCCGAGAGAATGTATTTCACTCCCAGAAAAGCCGCCAGCCAGTTATCATCCACATTGTTCCAGAAAGTATAATGATTGTGATCCGCAAAAAACAGCTCCGGATAACAGGTTTCAACAAAATCCTTGATATTTCCGTTCATGACAGAATTATAGGTTGAAATTCCCCGATATCCCTGTCCGGAGGAATCCATCGAAACAGTTCCTGAAATATAATCCTTCTCCACGCGGTAAAATGTCGGATCTTTTTCCTTCAGATAATTCAGGCAGTCCGCAAGATCGACCCTGTACATTTCCCGGAAAAAGTCCTGCGGCTTCTCGATCTCCGCACGGTATTTTGTTTCTTTGTCATCAGAAGTCCTCATTTCTTCATAGCGCTGAGTTTCCTGTGCCATCGACTCTGCCGGGACATCGGTCTTTTTCATTGTGACACGGTTCTGATAGTTTGTGCCGCCCTCAGAAACCACATTCACGACAAGAAGTACTCCCAGACTTCCCAGGATAACATTCCGGATCTGCTGTTTTTTGAGAAAGCACAGCAATGTCAGGCAGACTGCCATCAAAATACCGGTCACTGTCAGTATCAGGATATTTGTCTTATATTCCTGGAATCCAGCCTGTTCATATCCGCACCAGTACGCCCATCCCATCAGGGCAGTCACCGCAAGGATCAGTACGAGATTCAGTTTCCCGCCTTTTCGCATGTAATCCCACATCCATGCCATCAGGAGCAGAAAGACCGTCATCAGCACAAATGTATAGCGCTGCGTCGGCAATGTAAAATAATTGAATACCGTTCCGCCGACCGGAAGTGCAGCTCCGACAAGGATCAGGGCAGCCACTCCGTAAAGTACCCTCTTTGCCCGCTTTGTCATCTCTGTCTTTCGGAGAACTGCAAGAAACTGTACATTCAGAAAAACAGCCAGCGTCGAGCAGAACAGAACCGGATCTTCATAATAATTCATCACATACTGCTGCGGTCCTTTTGCCAGCCCATAGCCGTTCTGCAGGTTGCCTGAGAACATCCTTTTGAGCATGGACAAATAAAACTTCCGTGAATACGGCGTAAAGCACTGTCGCAGAAAATCGAGAAGTCCTGTTCCGTCGCTTTCCAGTCTCGATGAAACATTGAGCAGAACTTCCGCCATCGGAAGGAACACGACAAGGCTCATTCCCACACCCATGATCATCTCCGCACAGCCGAGCAGAAATCTCAGTACCCGCTCTTTCCAGGTGAGGCCGTCCAGCATCAGGATACGGAACAGCAGATATAATCCGGTCGCCGCCAGGCACATGTATGTGAAATACACGCTGTAGATCCCACACAGGAATACCATGACCGAAAACAGTGCTTTTCCTTTTTTCTTCTGGATAAATTTCTCGCAGAAGAGAAGCATCAGCGGAAAATAGATCACGACAGTTCCAAACTGATAGTGCTGTCCCCACACCAGGAGGAAACCGTTCAGTGCATAAGTGTAAGATGCGATCAGTTTCGCCTGTGCGCTGAAAGAAAACTGTGACAAAAACCAGTAAAAAGCAGCTCCTGCCGCCAGGATCTTGAGCACCTGGATCACATTGATATACAGAAGCATATGTGCCGGTCCCAGAACAACGCCGGCCCCGTAAAGCAACATCAGGAACGGATCAAACAGATTAAAATTGAACTGGTTGATCCCCAGCCCGTTGTTAAAATCCCAGAGTGAAAAGTTTCCGTTCCGCAGATGGTTCACAATACTGGTGTAATTCATGATATACTGCTGCCAGGTATCGCTTCCGATGTCGTTAAAGATCATCAGCTCATTTCCGAACAGATAATCGCGGAACATAAAGCAGCAGCTTACGCCCAATATAAGAAGCAGAAAGCACAGTGCCTTCATATCGGGGCTTTTACAAAATCCGGACAACTTACTGGCTGTCCGGATTCCTGATTCAGAATAATTCTTCTTATTCATATTCATAAGTTTACATAATTTCCTTCAGATAACGTCCAAGAGCATCTTTCCAGTCCGGAAGACGGGTAAATCCATGCTCGTCGAGTTTCTTCTTCTCCATACGGCTGTTGGACGGACGTTTTGCCTTTGCCGGATATTCCGCAGAACTTACCGGGAGGACTTTGACATCCATACCTGCCTGAGCAAAAATTTCTTTTGCGAAATCGTACCAGGAAATGTAGCCGCCTTCATTTGTTGCATGGTATTTGCCGTACTCTTCTTTTTCCAGCATATCTACAAGAAGTCTTGCAAGGTCGTAGGTGTAAGTCGGTGTACCGATCTGGTCATTTACAACAGTCAGGGTATCATGTGTTTTGCCAAGATTGATCATGGTCTTGATGAAGTTTTTGCCGTTCAGTCCGAATACCCATGCAATACGCACGATGTAGTGCTTCGGAGCATATTTTTCCACGGCAACTTCACCTTCGTATTTGGACTGTCCATAGACATTCAGCGGCTCTACGACCGGATCATCCGGCTCCCACGGGCGGGTTCCCTGTCCGTCAAATACATAGTCTGTGCTGATGTATACCATCGGAATGTCAAGTTTTCCACACATCTTTGCAATATTTGCTGTTCCATCCACATTTACTTTGTGGCAGACCTCCTGGTTATCCTCCGCTGCATCCACAGCAGTCCACGCTGCACAGTGGACAACTTTGTCCGGATGAACTTCTGAGATCACTTTTTCTACGGCCGCACTGTCTGTGATGTCCATCTCGGCGACATCAACGCCGACTCCTTCGTAGCCTCTTTTTGCCAGCTCGTTCATTACGTCATAGCCAAGCTGTCCTTTTACGCCTGTTACTAATACTTTCATCAGAAAATCCTCCTATATACGTCTCAGTGAAAAATCCTGACTCTTTAAGGTCAGATTCGGATTGTAATATGGATCGCCGTTTCTCAGGATATCCGGCCAGCGTTTCTCAAAGATCTGGATCTCTTTGTTGAAACGTGCCACTTTTTCCGGTGTGTCCTCAAGTCCTCTGGATTTGGATTCGTAGTGATACAGTTCTGCATATGGATTATACACGATCAGGTATCCGGCTGCACGGAGCTTCATACAGAAATCAATATCATTAAAGGCAACGGCAAGTTCTTCTGTCAGACCGCCCACCTTATCAAATGCTTCTTTCTTCACCATCATGCAGGCTGCTGTCACCGCACTGTAATCCTGCGCGCAGATGATCCTGTGGCAGTAGCCTGTCGTTCCACGAGGCTGGAGCACAAAACAGTGTCCTGCAATTCCACCGAAACCGATGACAACACCGGCATGCTGGATCGTATCATCCTCATAATACATTCTCGCACCGACTGCACCTACATCACTTCTCATACAGTAGCCAAGAAGTTCTTCCATGCAGTCATCGTTGATGATCTCTGTATCATTGTTCAGAAGGAGAACATACTCACCTTTCGCAAAAGATGCACCATAATTATTGATTGCGGAATAGTTGAACTCTCTGTCCCAGTAAACAACATGTGCTTTCGGGTTGGATGCTTCCAGTTCCTTGTAATATGCAAAGGTCTTATCATCTGTACTGTTGTTTTCCACAATGATGTATTCGTAGTTCTGATACGTTGATTTCTTATCGATTGAATCCATGCAGCGTTTCAGATCATCAATATGATCCTTATTCGGAATGATGATGGAGATCAGCGGATCATGGTCACGGATAAATCTTGTTCGGTAAAGTCCCAGGAACTCTCCCTGGTATACTTCCGCATGGATGCCTGTTCTCTCATAATGTGCCTCGATTGCACGTTTTCCTGCCTCAAATGCATACGTCTTGCTCTCCGGATTCTCGGCCGTGGAGTCCTCATGACATCTCCAGTGGTACAGGATCTTCGGGATATGATAGATCTCTGAAGGATCTACTGCCTCAATACAGCGGAAAATAAAATCATAATCTTGCGCGCCGTCAAATTCACTGCGGAGAGTACCGACTTTATTAATGATCTCTCTGTCAACCACAAACAGATGGCAGATATAGTTTACGGTACAGAGAAGATCCGGGTTATAATCTGGTTTGAAATGCGGCTGGAAGAACTTATGTCCGTCCATCGACATCTTATCTTCATCGGAATACAGAACACGGATCCTGCAGTCTTTATTCAAAGCCTTGACGCACTCAAACAGTGCATGCGGTGTCAGTTCATCGTCATGATCTGCAAAAGCGATGTAATCCCCCGTTGCGATCTCGATTCCTGCATTGGTATTCTCAGAGATCTGAAGCTGCTGGTCATGAGAAACTACTTTGATACGTTCATCCGATGCTGCAAGCTCCTTAAGGAGTCCTGCGATCGGTGAATCTGCACCGCTTCCGTCAGAAAGACAGAGTTCCCAGTTCGGATAAGTCTGTGCCTTGACGGTATCAACCAGCTGTCTTAAGTATTTCTCAGGGGTCTTGTATAACGGAATCACGATAGAGATCTTTGGCTGGAAGTCGAATTTCTCTCTTCTCTGTTTCTCCAGTTCTTTCTGGCTCGGAAGATGCCTGAGGATCCACTTCTGATATGGAATTTCTCTTGTAGAAGCTGTCTTAACCTTGGCTGCGATTTTGCCCACCAGCGCCACGCTTCCCTGGCTTCGCCAGTAACGTAAGCCCTTTTTGGCATATTTCTCGACCTTTTTGCGAAGGACGACAGTCGGCTGGAGATGTGCGATATGGACGGATTTCGTATTTCCTGCATAAAAAACAATATAGACAAATTTGCCTGTAAGGTTTGTCAGTTCTACAAAGAATCCTGTCTTATCATGGATCTCTGTCTCCTCATAAAGCTGTTCCACGTCGACACGTTCTGTACGGAGGATTTCTGCTGAAATCTTCTCTTTATTTTCATCAAAGATCTGAATTTTGACCGGTTCAGATGCCACAGCCCATCCACGTACTCTCAGGAAGCCCTGCTGCACCTTTTCTTCTTCGATAAAAAACTGCGGTTTGCCTCTGCGTCGTTCCAGTTCTTTGACCGGGACAGAAAACCAGCAGAAGTTTTTGTCCGGCATATCCGCATAAATAGAAAGTTTCTGGAATCCCTCGAGTGATTCCGGAAGACGGATCTCAGCCGTGATCCTCTCTCCTCGCATCAGATCAGGATCCTTGAAACGCTCCAGCGCACTGACCATTTCCAGTTTCTTGATCTCAGCTTTTACCTCTGATCCGTCCAGGCAGGCACGCATTCTTGCTTCTTTTGGCCAGGTTCCCTGAAGGATGTAACAACATGGATCCTGAAGGTGGAACCTGTCCTTGGTCACTTCAAAAATTTCTCTTGCCATAATCTATATCCAACCTCATTTCTCAGTCTTCTCTCAGGGAACAGTCCCCTTCTGTCACAGAAAGATTCGGGCTGTAATACGGGTCCCCCATCTCAAGCTGCTGCGCCCATTTCTCCTGAAATCTCTTTACTTCTTTGTCAAAGCGGAACTGTTTTTCCGGTGTATCTTCCAGTCCTCTTGATTTTGATTCATAGTGATACAGTTCTGCATACGGTGTAAAAATGATCTTCTTTCCTGCCGCGCGGAATTTCATGCACAGATCGATATCATTAAATGCCACCTGGAAAGTCTCATCAAGGCCGCCCACAGCATCAAAATCCGATTTCTTTACCATCATACATGCCGCTGTCACCGCACTGATCTCCTGCACACTGATCATTCGTCCGAAATAACCCGGGTCTTCTCTCGATGCACGGCACATGATATGGCCTGCGATACCGCCAAGGCCCAGGACAACGCCTGCATGCTGGATCGTATCGTCAGGGTAATAAAGCTTCGCTCCCACAACCGCCACGTCTTCCTGCTGGCAGTTCTGAAGCATTTCTTCCATCCAGTCCGGTGTCAGGATCTCCACATCGTTGTTCAGGAAAAGGAGGTATTCGCCCTTCGCTTCCTTCGCAGCGAAATTGTTGATCGCGGAATAGTTGAATTCTTTTTCCCAGGTCAGTACCCTCGCCTTCGGATAACGGTCCGGGAGTTTTTTGTAATATTCAAAGGTTTCTTCCTTCTCGCTGTTGTTCTCTACGATCAGGATCTCATAATTGCGATATGTCGACTTTCGTGTCATAGAAAACAGGCACAGTTCCAGATCGTCCGTGTGATCTTTGTTCGGAATGATGACAGAAATAAGTGGATTTCCCTGAACCTTCACATGGCTTCTGTACCAGCCGGGACGTTCTGTCATCTCCACCTTCGCATCGATGCCCAGTCTCTGGTAATGCTCACGGACAGCTTTTCTTCCTGCTTCATATGCGTATGCCTTGCTGGAAGGATCTGCCGCTGTGGAATCCATGTGGCATCTCCAGTGATACAGCACTTTCGGGATATGTGTGATCTTCTGCGCCTTTTCGCAGCAGCGTAAGATAAAATCAAAATCCTGCGCGCCGTCAAATTCAGACCGGAGAAGTCCAGTTTCGTCTGTCAGGCTTTTTTTCACAACAAAAATATGACAGATATAGTTGTTTTCCCTCAGACGGAACAGGTTAAAGTCAGGTTTGAAATTCGGATCAAAGTAATGCTGACCGTCCATGCTGACCTTATCCTCATCGGTATAAAGCACATCGGCACCTGTATCGTTGATCGCTTTGACGATCTCATAGAGAGCATCCGGTTCCAGGGTGTCATCGTGATCACAGAGCATAAGATACTCGCCTGTCGCCAGCGCGACCGCCTCATTTGTGTTGACGGAGATCCCGCCATTCTCTTCCAGCTTGCGGTAAACAATACGTTTCTCTCTGCCGTAATGCTTCTCAATGAATTCTTTCGCCTTGTCATCCGGGCTTCCGTCCGCCAGACAGAGCTGCCAGTTCTCATAAGACTGTCTGCGGACAGACTCCAACAGTTCCTTAAGATAAGGAAGCGGTGTGCAGTACAGCGGGATCACAATGCTGATGAGCGGCTTCTGTGCAAAAGCAGCATGTTTCTGTCTGCGAAGAGTTCTCTTATCCACCTTGTGACGCGCAAGCCATGCTTCATATCCACCTTCTGCCACACTTTCTTTGCCAAAAAGCCTGCTCAAGAATCCTTTTGGTTTATTTTGTTTCCGAAGTTCTTCGATGTCAATGTCATATGTTTTGGTGACAGAATCACCACAGAAATGAAGAATGATCTCTCTGCCTTTGATCTCCGGAAGTGCCGCTGAAATCCGGAATCCGATCTCCTGAGTCTTATATTCCTCATCAAGATTCCTTCTCTCGACCACATCCGGTCTGCGTCCTCTGCTGATCCGGCAGTCCAGAAGCGATGCATCCTCCTGATGTACCGTCACTTCCACGCTTCCTCTCTGATCAACGACCCAGCCCTGGATCTCCAGCATCGTATCATACAGGATCTCAACACGGTCCAGATGATATTCCACAAGATTTTCTTTGATCAGTTCATCCAGTTCGTCTGCACTGATCTCCCAGATGCTGACACGTTCTTCCCCGTCGCGGAGAAAAAGTTCCAGGCTCTGATATTTCTCTGCCAGTTTCAGTACCTCCGGGATCTGAACTGTAAATCCCGGCAGAAAATCTCCGAATTCACATCCAAGAGCCTGTGCGACATCCGGCCGCTCCCGTCTCTGGATTTCTGGCAGTTCTACCGTATCATAGCCATCTCCCAGAAGTTCAAATCCATATGTTTTTCTGTCAGGATGTGAATACCATCCGTCCAGACTCAGCACATGTCCATGTCTGTCATCGTAACGTTCTTCATCTATGCTGAAACAAAAATCACCCATTCTACATCCTCTTTAATTTTTTTTAATGCTCCGGTACAGCTTCCAGACTTTTGTGTTTTCCATCTGCTGTATTTTCTGGTTCAGTCTCTGGATCTCCTGCTCTTTCTGTGAAGACACCTGTGAGAATTTCTGCCAGAATTCTTCTCTTGCTTCCTGCTCTTTCAGTACCTCGATCTCGATATCCAGAGTTTTGCCCTGAACATGATCGATGATAAACTGCGGGTCACCGGCTCCGAAATAATATCTTCCATCGCCCATGTCAAATCCGTTACTGTAAAAAACAGCCTTGCTGCCATCATCAAAGGCAAGTCTGTGAAGGAGAAGTCCTCCTGCTGCCTCACCAGGATCAAGTCTCAGACGTTTTGCATCCTTCGAAATCGGAATCTTCAGAGAAAGTCCGGTCTTCGCCATCGGATAGACGGCTGAATCGCTTTCGTTGAAATCATTTCCTCTGTCATAAAATACCTGCAGTTTCCGCTCTGCACCTGCGATCCGGAGCTGCTCATAATAAGACAGTACATCAACTTTGCCCGGTGAAACATCCTCATACATGTCAAGAAGCGGTACATGGCTGCCCTTGATATAACTCTGGAAATTATGCTCCATTGCGGCATAGATCTCCAGTTCTTTCTCTGTCAGGCCTGCCTTCGTATAGAAATCCATATCCTTGAGCGCACGGCGTTTGCCGTCACTTTCCAGATAATAATGGATCATCCTGTAAATGATAAAATTGCCCGGGATCGGGAAACGGAACGTCCATTCGTAATCGATCACGGAAATCCTGTCATTGTCGATCAGGATATTTGCCGGAACCAGATCGATATTGGAGATTCCACTACAGGAAAGTGTTCCTTCCGGTGAAACATTTCCGAATACTTTGACAAATTCCGGTGTTTTATAAAAAGCTTCTCCACTGTGGATCCGGCGTACCTTCTCAACATAACGGAACAGAAGCTTCTCTACCTCTTCGTTTCTGCCCTGTTCTACCAGCGCATCGAGATGTTCTTCCAGAGTCTTTCCCCTGAGGAATTCCAGACGGACACCCTGTTTTTCCAGTGTGCACTGGTTCAGTTCCAGACCTTCTTTGGCATAGATCCTTGCCATCTCCCTGGAAAGGGATTCCAGATTCCGCACATGTTTCTCTGCTGTAGCTTCTGTCGGAACTTTTCGAACAAAACGATCTTTTTTGCCTTCCTTGCAGATATCGGTGCGAAGTGCAAACTCCGGTGACCTCTCATTGGAAAATTTGGAATATACCGTTGCGATCTCCGGCTTTTCTCTGCCGATCAGAAGAAGGAACGAATTGGAAAACTCCGGGAACAGATCATTGTCCAGAAGAGAATCATATACTGGTGACTCCTGGAAAAGCTGCAGGCGCAGTCTGTCATAATTCGTCTCCAGTCTGTTCAGTTCGCCCTTAAATGGAAGACGCTCATCAGAATAGATCGTCATTGGAAGTTTGTAATCTGGAAATGGATAATACCAGGATGCTTTGAGGTTTCCTGCCTCTCGTAAGATGGCATTGAATTCCTTCTTCGTAAAGGTCTTGACACCTTTTGTCGTCGAATATCCTTCCAGTCCTTCAAAAAGCGTTCCGAAATGATCTTCTGTACAGCCCGCCCAGTATTTCAGTCCGAAACGGTTTTCGATCGCAAGGACGATCTTGCCATCCGGTTTGAGATGTCTGGAAATGATCTTCAGGAAATCTACATAAGGAGTACTGCTCTGAATATAAGCCTCTCCATATTCAAATACACCGATCAGTGTGATGTAATCATACTTTTCGGTAAGATTTTTCTCAATATCCTGAAAGTTGCCCATAAGGATCTTAAGATTATCAAAGTCCTTATGTCTGTTGGCATTGATCAGGCTTCTCTTGCGTGACAGTTCGATGCAGGTCACGCTCTTTGCCTTCTTGCACAGTGCGCCAGTCACTGCGCCGCAGCCGGAGCCGATCTCCAGGACATTTTCTTCTCCTGTGAACGGAAGCCAGCTTAAGATATTTTCTCTGATATGTGAAAAATGATACAGGATCGGCCAGCTTTTGCGCTCTGCGATCACCTGATTCCATTTTTCTTCTGGATAAGTCCTGGCGATCTCCAGCATCTCATCTTCGATCGCACCGTCTGTATATAAATCTTTTCCCGGATAATACGTGTCATCCAGCACAACCTGTCCTATTTTTTCACTCATTTTTCTTCTCCGTATTGTATCTCTACCTGTGAATCCATGTCATAAAAACCTACGGTGTTCTGCTCGGAAACAACCGTGATGTTACATGCATCATAAAGTCTGTGGAATACCGTGAATTCTCCATCCTTGTATCCCGTGCAGCCAAATGCGAGCAGATACTCTCCGCCCTGAAGGAACATCTTCTGTGTAAAAGTCACCGTACAGGTGTCACCCTCATCCGAATGCTCAATATGCATCTTTTCGAACATGGTATTGGTTCCGGTGATCTCCGTGCCCTTGATATCCTTGAAAGTATATGCCATGATTGGCTCCTGGATTGCCTCGTGGAACACAACTTTCATGCGGATCTGGAAGGAACTTCCTTTCTCGATGGTATTCGTGGATCTGCCCTTGTCATCGATCACGGCAAAGTCTGTGATCTCCGCAAGCTTGCTGCCATATTCCAGCATGTTCGGATTGACCTGGAATTCTTCACTCCAGCTTTCCTTCGGCTTCTCTTCCTGCACCTGCTGCTTCGTCGGATCCTGTCCGACCAGAAGCTGCTTGTACATATCTACCATCTGCTTCGGTGATCCCTCTTCCAGCTTCACACCCTTGTTCAGAAGAACGACCCTGTCACAGTATCTCGCGATACTGCTCAGATCATGGCTTACAAAAAGGATGGTCCTTCCCATCTTCTTGAATTCTTCGAACTTACGGTAGCATTTTGCCTGGAAGAAAACATCTCCTACAGAAAGTGCCTCATCTACGATCAGGATCTCCGGATCGATATTGATCGCCACTGCAAAAGCAAGGCGGACAAACATACCGCTTGAATACGCCTTGACCGGCTGGTGGACAAAATCTCCGATATCAGCAAAATCCAGAATATCCTGCAGACGGGAATCAATTTCTTCTTTGGAAAATCCCATCATGGTTCCGTTGAGATAAACGTTTTCGATCCCTGTGTATTCCATATTGAATCCGGCTCCCAGCTCAAGAAGTGCTGAGATACGTCCGTCTACCGTCACTTCGCCGCCGGTAGGATTCAGTACGCCTGTGATGATCTTAAGGATCGTGGATTTACCGGAACCATTTGTTCCGATGATCCCCACGGTCTCGCCCCTTCGGACCTCAAAGCTCACATCGCGGAGCGCATAATGCTCCCGCACCGGAACCTTGAACCCCAGTGCCTCTTTGAGACGGTCTGAGGGTTTGTTATATAATTTGTACATCTTGTCCAGATGTTTTACCTGAATTGCAAATTCACTCATTCTACTCTCCATGTTACAGTACATCTGCAAAGTGTACCTGAAGTTTTTTGAACAGTCTGGTTCCGAAGATAAATACTGCCAGCGTGAATACCCAGAAATAAAGTGTCAGTACAGGGTGTTCCCAGATCGCCACTTTGTTTATCAGTGAGTCACGATACCCCTGGACAATATAAAACAGCGGATTCAGTTTGAGTATTTTCTGAAGGATCCCGCCAAGCCCGAGATCATTGAAGTCCCACATGATCGGAGTCACCCAGACACCTACTTGCAGGGCAATGTTAATGATCTGGCTTAAGTCGCGGAAAAATACAACCGCAGCACTTGTCATATAAGTCACGGCAAGGATCAGCATAAAAATACAGAAACTGTAGTACACAAGCTGCAGGGCGTACAGGCTCGGCGGGTATCCCATGCAGGTGTAGATCACCAGAACGATCACTACAAAAAAGCAATGGACAAACACCGCTGAGAATACCTTTACTACCGGCAGGATGCGGATATTGAATACCACTTTCTTGACCAGATAATTGTATTCCAGAAGTGCATTCGTTCCACCCGTCAGTCCCTCCTGGAAGAAAAACCACGGGATAAGACCTGCGATCAGCCAGAGTACAAACGGAACGCCCTTATCAGAACCATTCCGAAGTGCCAGGCCAAACACAAACCAGTAGACACAGATCGTAACGATCGGCTGGATAAACGCCCATACTGTTCCGAAATAGGAACCGGCATATTTTGTTTTGAAATCATTTTTTGCCAGAGAAAAGACTAATCTTCTGTTTCTGTAGATTTCTCCAGGCAGCCAGGTATTTTTATTCAATCCTTTTTACCCCTGTTTGCAGTGTATTCCTTGAAACTTCCCCATTTCTGGTCTTTGTCAGAAAGGATCAGTTCCATATCCTCCGGGATCGGCCACTGTACGCCGATGTCAGGATCATTGTATGCAAGTCCACCCTCATCATTCGGATGATAGAAGTCTGTACATTTGTATGCGAACTCTGCTGTATCAGAAAGTACAACAAATCCGTGTGCAAAATTCTTTGGGATGAAGAACTGTTTCTTATTCTCAGCAGACAGAACAACACCGTACCACTGTCCGTAAGTCTCAGAACCTTCTCTCAGGTCAACGGCAACATCAAATACTTCTCCGCTTACAACACGTACAAGTTTGTCCTGCGGATAGTTGATCTGGAAATGAAGTCCGCGGAGAACGCCCTTGCGGGAGCTTGACTGGTTATCCTGAACGAATTCCATGTCGATTCCTGCTGCCTTGTAATCATTGTAATTGTATGTTTCCATGAAATAACCGCGTTCATCCCCGAATACAGTCGGTGTGATGACCTTAAGTCCTTCGATATGACAGGTTTCTACTGTGATCTTACCCATTTTATAATCCCTCCGCTACTTCGATCAGATATTTGCCATAGGCAGTCTTGAGAAGCGGCTGTGCCAGTTCGACAAGCTGCTCTTTTGTGATAAATCCACGTTTGTACGCGATCTCCTCGATGCAGGAAATATAAAGTCCCTGACGTTTCTGGAATGCTGCAACGAAATCTGCCGCATCAAGAAGAGAATCATGGTTTCCTGTATCCAGCCATGCAAATCCTCTTCCAAGAGTTTCTACTTTAAGAGTTCCTCTTCTCAGGTATTCGTTGTTGATGCTGGTGATCTCGATCTCGCCTCTTGCAGACGGTTTCACGTTCTTTGCGATCTCTACAACATCATTGTCATAGAAATAAAGTCCCGGAACTGCATAGTTTGACTTCGGATGCTCCGGTTTTTCTTCGATGGAAAGGGCTCTGCCGTTCTCATCAAATTCTACAACACCGTATTCTCTCGGGTCTCTTACATAGTAGCCGAAAATCGTTGCTCCCTTTTCTTCCTCTGTACACTTGTAAGCATTCAGAAGTACTCTGGAGAAACTCTGTCCATAGAAGATATTGTCTCCGAGGACAAGTGCCACTGCATCGTTGCCGATAAAATCAGCGCCGATGATGAACGCATCTGCCAGTCCTCTTGGCTGTTCCTGCACTGCATATTCAAATCTCATGCCAAGCTGCCTGCCATCTCCGAGCAGTTCATGGAATACTGGAAGGTCACGTGGTGTGGAGATGATCAGGATCTCACGGATCCCTGCAAGCATCAGGGTTGACAGTGGATAGTAGATCATCGGTTTGTCGTATACCGGCATGATCTGTTTGGAAATTGCTTTGGTCAGCGGATATAATCTGGTTCCGGAGCCGCCTGCTAAAATAATACCTTTCATTGGTTATCCTCCTTTTGTCTCATAAAAAGTATCTTAATAATTCTTTCTTCGAAGCAGGATCAGAAGAATGATCAGCAGTACACCCATGCCGGCCATAACTCCGAGAAGTATTTTGGAGGTCTTTGAAAGTCCCTTTGTTTCCGGCTGTTCATCCTGTGCTGTTTCTGTCTGTGATCCTGTGTCCTGTACCGCTGTATCTTCTGTCGTCTCCTGTACTGTCTGCGGTGCTTCTGTTGGTGTCGGGGTAGGATCTGCTGCTGTCACATATCCTACATACTGCCCATTGTAATAATAACGGTTCAGGGTTTTGCCGTTTCGATCAACCTGTTCTGTTGTCAGATCGTTGACGGTAACACCCTTTGGAACAGTCATTTTGGTTCCATTTACATCAATTGTATCAAAATTATTGAATGCATAATCAAACAGTGCAGTACTGTCTGTGCAGTTGATTCCCAGATCGACTGCCCTCATGGTCACTGCAATGTAAGTTCTGCCATTTCTCTCCGCCGCAACGACAAGCGTATGCTCTGCTTCGTTGGCAAATCCGGTCTTTCCTCCGATACAGCCCTCATAATAAAGGTCTGATTCCTTTGCCATCAGCGGCATATGTGTATGCATCGGTCTTGCAGCACTTAAGTTTGTTGCCGGGATCGTATATCCGACAGTTCCGATCACTTTGCGGAATCTCGCATTCTGAAGTCCTGCACGCATGATCCTTGCAAGATCCAGGGGGCTGGAATAATGGTTCTCATCCGGAAGTCCGCTGGCATTCGCAAAATGCGTATGCGTACAGCCAAGTTCTTTGGCTCTCTGATTCATCATGTCGACAAAGTTTGCTTCTGTACCGCCGACATATTCGGCGATCTGTGCACAAACTTCATTCGCTGACTTAATGTAGGCAGCAAACCAGCAGTCCTTCATCGTCATCTGCTCTCCGAGCTGTGCATTGATATTACTGCTGTCCCAGGTCACATCACGGATCCCTGTCTCTGTAAAAGTCACAACATCCTTTGGTGAACTGTTTTCTGTTGCCAGAAGGATGGTCATCAGTTTCGTCGTACTTGCAGGATAACGGTACTCATTCATTCCCTTGTCATAGAGAACCGCTCCTGTATCTGCATCGATCAGAACAGCAGCCTCTGAGGTGGTCTCCGGTCCTGCCGGCCAGTTCTGAACATTATTTGTCGCAACTGCTGCCGGTGTACCGTTTGCGGTAACGGCAGCCGCCTGTACGGGTGCAGAAAACGCCAGAAGCAGAGCACTTCCTAACGCAGCCATCTGGCATATTCTTTTTTTCATTGTATTACCTCCGTCTAAAACTCAAACTGCTGTATCTTTTCTACAATATATTCCATATCTGTCTCTGAGAGGTCGTAGAACATCGGAAGACGCACCAGACGCTCGCTCTCTTTCGTTGTATATACATCCTCGCCGCTGAATCTGCCGAATTTCTCTCCGGCCGGTGAACTGTGCAGCGGAACATAGTGGAATGCCGTACAGATGCCATTTTCTTTGAGATAAGAGATCAGGCGGGTCCTTACTGACAGATCCCTGACCTTGATGTAATACATATGTGCATTATGCACACAGCCTTCCGGCACGAACGGACGCTGGATCTTGCCCTCGTCCTCAAGGTTCTTAAGATTTGCATGATAATAATCATAGATCTCATGACGCTTGTGATTGATCTTTTCACATTCCTCAAGCTGTGCATAAAGATATGCCGCATTCATCTCACTCGGAAGATAGGAAGATCCATAATCGATCCAGCGGTATTTGTCTACCTGTCCACGGAAAAATTTGCTTCTGTCAGTTCCCTTCTCACGAAGGATCTCTGCTTTTTCCTGGTATTCATCCTTCTGGAAAACGAGCGCACCGCCCTCTCCCATTGTATAGTTCTTTGTCTCATGGAAACTGTAGCAGCCAAAATCACCGATCGTTCCAAGAGCTTTGCCGTGGTAATATGCCTCCACGCCCTGCGCAGCATCCTCCACGACTTTGAGGTTGTATTTCTTCGCAAGCCCCATGATCTTGTTCATCTCACAGCCCACACCTGCATAGTGAACAGGAACGATCGCCCTGGTCTTGTCTGTGATCGCCTGCTCGATCAGGTTCTCATCGATATTCATGGTATCCGGACGGATATCTACAAAAACGATCTTTGCTCCGCGGAGCACAAATGCATCTGCGGTTGAAACAAAGGTATAGGAGGGCATAATCACCTCATCCCCCGGCTGGATGTCGCAGAGAAAAGCAGCCATCTCCAGCGCATGTGTGCAAGAAGTAGTAAGAAAAACCTGATTTACATCGAAGCGTTTCTTCATCCACTCTGAGCAGAGTTTTGTATACTTACCGTCTCCACAGAGCATTCCCTGTGCCACAGCATCCTGGATATATTTTAATTCATTTCCGACGATCGCCGGTCTGTTAAAATCTATCATGTATTACCTCTTTTCTTCTTCGGATGTGATATTTGCCTTATCCCGAATCACATACTGCGGAGTCTTGTTGATGTTCAGCATCAGCTTACCGAGATATTCTCCGATGATTCCGAGCATCAGGAATGCGATCCCAAAAAGCACCAGCATCGCGCACATCAGTGACGACCAGCCGATCGCGATAGTCGGGTCCAGAAGCTTGCGGACCAGCACAACGATCGCCCCGATAAAACCTGCTGCCGAAAAGATCGTTCCGAAAAATGTCGATACACGAAGCGGGATCACCGTAAAGTTCAGGCAGGAAAGAAACAGATTCAGTCCCTTGCGGAAGTTATAGTTAGACGTTCCTACCTCACGTTCAAAGTGCTCTATCTCAATATTGGCAATGTTATGTGTCGTACGGAAAAACAGTACCTGCAGGAAGATATTGTATCCATCATATTTTACGATCTCATCACGGACATAGCGTCTGCAGCACCAGAAACTGCTCATCTGGATATCCTTCGGGCGGTCCAACAGGTGCCACAGAAGAAATCTGCTGACTGCTCCTGTCAGATTCTTGAACGCAGAAAACTTTCGTTCTTTGAACACACCGAATACGATATCATATCCTTCCTGGATCTTGTCCAGAAAAAGCGGGATCTGTGATGGATGGTTCTGCATATCATCATCCATTCCGATGATCAGGTCTCCCTCTGTATGATTCATGGCCGCCATGATCGCATTGTGCTGTCCGAAATTCTTGGCAAGGTTGATTCCCTTGACATTCGGATGCTTCTCTGCCAGTGCATGGATCGCATTCCATGTTCCATCTCTGGAATAATCGTTGACCAGCACAAATTCACACTCGTAGTCCTTCAGTTTCTCAAATTCTTCTATAGCCAGTTCTACCACTTTGCCGATGGTATGTTCCGAATTATAGCATGGTATGACAATGGATACCAGCATGTTGTATATCCCTCATTTCTCTATATGTTCAGATTAAATATGATAACTCCTGCCAGGATCAGTGCAAATCCTGCCAGCTTTCTCTTCGTAAATTTCTCTTTCAGAAAAAAGTATCCCATCACCGACACAAAAATATAACCTGTGGATTCCAGGATCGGTGACATGGAAAGCGGCACATACTTAAGTGCCAGCATCGTCAGGATCACAGAACAGAAAAACATTCCGTATGCTCCGATCACCAGCGGATTCAGATATTCTTTCAATGGACTCTCGTAGGTTCTGTTGGCTGCTTTTTTCAGTAAGATCTGGGAAACAGATGAAATAAACACAGAAAAAAGCAGAATGCAGACAGATATCTCCAGACGGCTCATGAATTCTCACCGCCTTTCTCTCCATCCTCTCCTGTTACAAGATAAATCCCGGCAAAGATCACAGCTGCACCTGCGATCATATTCCAGGTGACTTTTTCGCCAAAGATCAGTGCTCCCCAGATGATCCCCCATATCAGTGTGACCGGACGGTTGGCATAAGCAACGGTCAGCGGCATCCGTTTCAGGATCTGCTGCCAGATGATCGCATATCCAAACATGATCACAAAAACAAGCCCGAACCAGAAAATAAAGTTCACAGAGAATATATTATCTGTATACCGGGATGCCATTTTGGAGCAGACTCCACTCAGTGAACTGAATAGAAGGCTGATATGAAGCATCAGAAAAATACTTTTTTTTGAACTAATGTAATTTCTCATGTTATTCTCTCACAATCATACCGTAAATTCAATGTTTATTTTCGACAAAATCTCCTGCAGACGTTTCTCGCAGGACTCGAGGCTTTCTCCCCGGAGGATCACCTGACCCAGCCGGTCTCTGCCGTTTGTGTAGTGATGTACTTCCTCACCCGGTGTAATATTAAAGGAAAGATTCACAATATCCTCTGCCGGTTCATTCTCATTGTGGATAGCTTTTACAACACCATCTTTCTCTGAAAGCAGAGTTCTGGAAAGATTTGCCACACCGGCTGTTTTGCCGCGGAACATCTCTTCCACATCCATTCCAAGCGCCAGTCGGACGATCGCCTCGTAATAGTTGATTCCATAATAAATGCTTACCATTTCCGGCAGGCAGGTTCCGCCCGCTCTTCCGGTGATCTCGATCACATAGATCTTTCCGTCTTTTTCGATCAGGTCACAGTTGACCGGACAGTTATCAAGTCCCACTGCTTTGATGGCAAGTTCTACCTGATGACGGACCTCTGCGCCAAGTTCTTCCTGTTTCCTGTACGGAACGGAATGACCGATCGGCGTCGGCACATAGCTCTGAAAAGCCTCGATATTGTTCGGCAGACAGTAAAGCAGTCTGCCATCACGGATCATAGCTTCACATCCGAGCACCTGACCCTCGATAAATTCTTCAACCAGACAGTAGTCCTTTCGTGTCGCTTCCATGGTCTTATTATAATAGAAGAAAGTCTCCTCTCTGGTGTTGCAGCGAAAGATCCCTCTGCTCCCCATAAGATCTACAGCCTTGAGGACTACCGGAAATTCCAGCTTCTCAAGTGCTTCTTCCAGTTCTTCCAGACTGTGGATGCAGATATGTCTCGCGCACTGCACGCCTCCTGCCATAAAAGCTTCTTTCATCTTGAATTTGTCATTGCTGATGTCAGCAGCTCTGGCTGACGGACCAATCAGCCCCATCTTCTCACAGGTATATCCAAGTGCACGCACGCCTGCATCCAGACAGCAGGTTGCAATGCCATCGATTCCCTTTTCCTGCGCGGCTGCAAGGATGGCTTCAGGGTCGGTGATATCGGCATAGACGCTCTCATCCGCCACGTCAAATCCTGGCCAGTCTCCCGGCGTGCTGGCAGCTACGGTTGCTGCACCGAGCTGTCTGGCAGCTTCATAAAGAGGGAGCTGAGAATAACTCGCTCCCAGAATCATTAATTTTTTCATTCTGATTTGTCCTCTTGTTCAAGAAAGTCAAAAAACAGCGGTGTTCCTCCTGTATGAAGAAACAGGATCTGTTTTCCCTGGATCTTATTTTCTTCCAGATATTTAACCATACCATAAAAAGCCCTTCCTGTATAGGTCATATCAAGGGAGATTCCCTCTCTTCCATAAATCTGACGGATCAGATCAGCTACCGGCTCTGACCATGCACCATAGCCGCCTTCCATATAGGAGTCTGTAAAATGAATGTGATCTTCCAGATCATCCGGAAGTGTTCTGTGGAATTTTTCTGCATACTCTCTCAGATTTCCAGTGATGACTTCTTTTCCTCTCGCAGCATTCCTGGACACAGAAATCCCTACGATCTTGCGGTCATCTCCCTGGCGCAGACTTCCTGCAAGAAGTCCGGACTGTGTTGCATTTGTGCTGGACGCAAGAAAAATATAATCAAAGTGGACGCCGTGCCTGTTTTCGTAACAGCAGATCTCATCATACACAGCTTCATAGCTTCTCATTGGAACCCATTCTCTGCCCTGACCTCTGGAATTTCCGTAAATATAATATGGCTTGTATCCTTTCTCGCGAAGTTCTGCCATAGCCTGTTCCACCGCCGCTGCGATTCCTGCCTTGCCGCATGGGATCTCGACAACTCCCATTTTGCGGATAATACGGCTGTTGCTGGTCTCTCTGTTATCCTTAATATCCTCTGTATTATGGATCATGTAGCACGGAATCTCCAGTTCATGGCAGAGCGTTGCGAGTATACGGCAGAGATTAGAATGATAATTGCCATAGATGATCATGCTGTCGCAATGCTCTTCCTGCATATTTTCCACAAACTTCCGTGCAAAACGTACCTTGTTTCCACCAAATGCAAATGGAAGAAGGTCGTCTCTCTTCATATAGAATGTATTTTTACCATCATTATAGCGGAGTTTCTGCACCGGTGTATCAAAAACATGGATCGGATTTTCCCACGGTCCATGATGAAGAAGTGTTTCCATCTCTTCATAAGACTCTGCCTGCAGGATAAAAAATCCCGGACGGCTGCCGCTGTCTGTGATCCTGGCTGTTTTTATATCGCCCTCGATCACAACTTTTTTGAGATTAGATGAGTGATTCTGTTTGATATCATTCAAAAGGCGCAGATCATTTTCATTCATCAGGAAACGGATCGCAGATATATGCGGCTCATTTTCTTTGATGACAGGCAGATTTCCGGCTGCGGTGTCCACAACCATGCCCACAAAATCCTGTCCGGTCGAAAGAGGTACAAGGTCGGAACCAATACAGTCGCCGCCCATACGTGACCCAATCTCTATGATGCGGATCTCACCTTTTTCATTGATCCTGAGTTCACTGTGTCCCGCTCCAAATTCCACTCCCAGTGCATCCAGTGCACGGAATACCGTCTCTTCTACTTTCTTTCTTATATCTTCTGTCAGTGGAGCCGGCTGCAAATGACCAACCTCGATATAATGCGGGCTTCCGGTCGTAAATTTCTTGGTGATCGCAAGGCAGGTGTGTTTTCCCTGATAGCTGATCGTTTCCACACTGTATTCTGCTCCGGAAATATATTCTTCCACGATCGCTTTCTTCTCAAAAGACTGCGCGATCGCGGCTTCGATCGCTGCCGGAAGCTCAGACGGATCTGTGACCTTGGTGATCGCTCTGCTGCCGGAACGGTCTGTCGGCTTGACAACCACCGGGAAATGTTCCGGTTTCACGCTCTCGCCCTCTCCGACACATGCAAAATACGGAACCGGGATCCCGGCTTTCTGGAAAGCGCTCCGCATGGCATATTTGTTGGTAGACTGCCTGATACATTCACTGCTGTTTCCCGGAAGTCCCAGTTTCTCTGCCAGATACTGTACGGTGATATTCGCAAGATCTGAGCCTATGGTAGCAACTGCATCCGGTTTGATCTTCCGGCATTCTTCCAGGATCGCATCCATCTCCACAATACTGATCTCATAAAAAAAATCCGCATCTTCCGCACCGGTTGCACCCTCTCTCCAGGCGAATACGTGCGTTTCATATCCCATTTCTTTTGCTTTTTGAATCAGTGGCTTCTGAAAATCATTTGCCCCGATGATTACAATCTTTTTCATGATTATCCTTTCTAACGTCAAAAAATGCCGCAAGCCTCAGAGACTCCTCCGATGCCTGCAGCATTTACAGCCTCCGTCTGAATGATCGGAGCGTTTTATTTGGTTTTGTACATTTCGTTGTAGTATTTCTGATAGTCACCACTGGTAACATTCTTCATCCAGTCCTCATGCTCAAAGAACCACTGGATCGTCAGGCGGATTCCATCCTCAAAACATGTCTCCGGATACCAGCCAACTTCTTCTTTGATCTTGTCCGGTGCGATCGCATAACGACGGTCATGACCCTTGCGGTCCTCTACGTAAGTGATCAGGTTTTCGCTTACGAGTTCTTTACGCGGATCTCCCTCTGGAAGCATTTCCTGAAGAGTATCAAGAATGATATGGATGATCTGGATATTCTGTTTCTCATTGTGTCCACCGATGTTATATGTCTCGAACAGACGTCCCTTTTCCTGTACCATGTCGATTCCCTTGGCATGATCCATAACATAGAGCCAGTCGCGGACATTCTTGCCGTCACCGTATACCGGAAGCTTCTTACCCTGGAGTGCATTGTTGATGATCAGCGGGATCAGTTTCTCCGGAAACTGGTACGGTCCGTAGTTGTTACTGCAGTTTGTGATATTTGCCGGGAATTTGTAGGTATCCATGTAGGATTTTACCAGCATATCAGAGGATGCCTTGCTTGCAGAGTACGGGCTGTGCGGATCATATGGAGTTGTCTCATAGAAAAATCCGCCATCTTCCTCGAGGGAGCCGTATACTTCATCTGTGGATACATGAAGGAATTTCTTGTCCGGTTTAAAGGTTCCATCCGGAAGTTCCCATGCAGATTTGGCTGCATTCAGCATGACCAGAGTACCAAGTACGTTTGTCTTGACAAAAACTTCCGGGTTACGGATACTTCTGTCTACATGGCTCTCTGCTGCAAAATGAACGACACGATCAATATCATTCTCATCAAAGATCTTCATGATAGCTTCGCTGTCGCAGATATCAGCCTTAACGAAAGTGTAGTTCTCTCTGTTCTCAATGTCCTTGAGGTTCTCAAGGTTTCCTGCATACGTCAGCTTGTCTACATTGATGATACGGATCTCGTTGTCGTATTTCTGAAACATGTAATGAATGTAGTTGGAACCGATGAATCCGGCACCGCCTGTTACCAGGTATGTTCTCATATTTTCTTTTCCTCCTGAAAAACGCCCTCCCCCAAGGGAGAGCGTTATTTATTATGGTTACTGATTATTTATTTGCATAATCCGGGTCTGTCGGGTCGAAAGTCTTGCTTCCTCTCAGAGGTGTCAGAGGTTTTCTTCCCAGAGGTCCTTTGAAGCATTCGTTGGAGCTGTATTTTCCATCGAATACACGAAGTGTGGAACCATTACAGTTCTCATATACCCATTTGGCATCTGCAACGCAGGCACGGATACATCCATGAGATGCAGGGCTTCCAAGTTTGAGGTACTCACTTGCCGGAAGGTTGTTTCCATTCTTCAGTCCACTGGCTACAGAATGAACATAGATTCCATTAACAACATGTGTACCATACTGTCCCCATGACGGTCCCATCAGCGGCTGCCAGCGAAGAGATCTTGTCAGTGTATAAGTGCCTTTAAGTGTCAGTGTGACAGGATTACCTACAGAAACACGGATCGTCTTGATTGGATATTTCTTGCTGCTGTCTGTATAGACAGTCATAACACCATTCGTACGATCACATTCCAGATAGTATTTGCTGCGCTTAAACTCATTGGTTCTGTCATAAACACGGTTTCCATATTTATTGAAACGATAGTTTACGCCATCGATCCATGCAGTTGTATTCTTGTACCATTTGCCTGTTTCAGGGTTAATATAACGCGCAAGGTTTCTGCTTGCATCAATCGTTACCCATCCTGTTGTAAATTTACCTCTGCTGTCCAGCCAGCCCTTGGTAGTTCCACGGGTTGCTGTTCTGTTTGTCTGTGCTACGCAGTTTTTGAAGTAGAAGTAATACATCTGTCCGTCACATTTGATCCTTCTCCATCCGTTTACTGCGAGTACACCATTGGATGCTGCATAATAATACTGATTATTATACTTGATCCATGTTCCTTTATACATCTGTCCACGATACTGTGAAGTACTGGATCTCTGGAAGAAGTAATATTTGTCACTGACCTTTGTCAGACCACTTGCCATACGTCCATCCGGAAGGAAGTATCTGGATCCACTCCATGCATTCTGATAGTTGTTTCCACCATTTGTGAACAGGAACCATCCAACAAATTTATTGTTAACAACGACTTTCTGCATACCCTTCTTCTCGTCTACACGTCCTGCAACACTTCCGAAGTAGTAATATCTGCCATACTTGGTTGAACCGGTACCTGCACACTGTACCCAGCGGTTTCTCCAGGTTGCACGGCGTCCGTTTGCAGTAAAGTAATATCTGTAATTGCCATATTTGACAAGTCTGTTGGTGTATGCAATACCGGACTTGTTGGACATGTAATAATATCCGTCTGCACCTTTAACAAGTTTGTTCTTAAGTACATATCCATTTGCATCAAGAAGATACAGGTTTGAACTGTTATTCAGGACTTTGTATGCACCAACGCCCTTTTTCACATAACGTCCATCACTTCCGAAATAGCGCCATCTGTTGTTATTGATCCCGATCCATGTACTTCTGGCCATCTTACCAGGAATTTCGTCTTTTCCGGATGCGCTCTTGAACCAGTAAAGTCCCTGACGGTTATTATATGTAGTTTCTTTCTCTCCTGTAAATGGCTTTCCATTCTTGTCGAGATAGTAATATTCATTATTGATTCTGTAGATGCCTTCGTTCTTGGCTTCATAAACACCGTCTTTATTATAGTAGCTGAATACGCTGCCATTCCAGATCCATTTATCTGACTGCATCTGACCAAGTTCAGAATTATATGGAGATACTACTCCACTGAACTCGCTGTCTACATCCGGATGGGTGATCTCCACTTCATCTGCGGTAGCAAAATAATAGGAGTCATTTCCGTTTGTACCTACAAGGCTTTTGCCTGTGATCAGATATCCATCCTTATCGAATGCATATTTTGCTGTAAATACGGTATTACCATCTTTATCCAGAGTTGTGATCTGGATCAGTCCGTCTGCTGCAGTATAATAATCTGTATTTCCAACTGCATCCGCATCGTCCTCTGTAGTTTCCTCAGTGTCTGCTTCTGATGCTGTTTCTGTTTCCTGTACAGTGTCTGACGCTGTATCTGCTGATGCATCTTCTGCCTCGTTTGCTGCTTCTACAGCAAAAGCTTCATCTGCTGTGTCCGGCTGAACTGCTTCCTGTGCTTCAGCATCTTCTGCAGCACCAGTTTTGCTTCCTGTATATTTGTGAAGCTTCCATTTCAGCGTTCCATCCACAGATTTCGCAACCCATCTGTGATAAGAAAGGACCGCTTCTGTGCTGCTTACTACATTCTCACCCGGATAGGTACTTCCTGCTGCCTCTGCATCATTCATATCAAGAGCATCCTGGATCTCAGCAGGTATATCAGAAGAAAAATCTTCCTCAGATCCGAAATCCACCTCTGCCCCTGGCGTTACATCTGTATCTGTCTGATCCTCGTCAGTCAGATCTCCATCCTCTATAGTTACTGTAGAATCGTCTACATCTTCACTGTTGTCTGTTTCTTCTGTAACAGATTCCTCATTGTCCTCTGTAACTGTAATATCGGCTGAAAAATCTGCTGCACTTGCAACTGCTGCCTGTGCAACCGTAGCCATACACATAGACAGACTCAGTAAAACTGCCACAACTCGTTTCTTCACAACTTCTCCTCCTTATTCTTATAACACCTTTATTCACCAAGACCGTCGCGGATCGCTTCGGTCAAAGCTTCCATTGCCTCACGCTCATCTGTACCATCACAGATCAGCTCAATCTCATCCCCGCATTTTACACAGGCACCCAGAACACTCAAAACACTCTTGGCATTCGCTCTTCCTCCACCAAAAACAAATTCGATATTGGACTGATATTTGCCTGCCTCATTACACAAATTCCCCGCCGGGCGCAGGTGAAGACCTGACGGATTATTGACTGTTATCTTCTGACTGATCATATCTTCTGTTTCTCCTGTTGTTTCTCAACTATTTGTATCTGCTGTAGAAATTCTGGAAACTTCCACTCCGGCTGTAACTTCATCCACCAGTTCATATCCATCCGGAATGCTGACCTTGACAGGAACCTCATAGCTGCCTTCTTCTTTGTCCTTAAGATCAATGGAAGCCTTGATATCATTTTCTGTAAGATCATCAAGATCATCTTCTGATTTCTTGACTCTGATCTCGATCGTGGCCGTGTCAAAAGCGACCTGCATTCCATTTGGCTGATTTTCAACCAGAATGTTCTTGGTTGGTATCTCACAGACATTGCTTCCTTCCGGCAGGATATTGACTCTTATGAAAACATCCTCACTTGAATCGCTTGTCAGTTTCAGACCATCCGGAAGATAATCAGAAAGATTGATCTTTTCTTCAAAATCACTGCTTCTGCCAGATATATCTGCTGCCGTTCCCGGAATCCAGATTGTGTTATTCTGCTCTTTCAGGCTACTCAGCGCATCCTCGCTTCCTGCTACACTGATCACATTCGGTGTGGTGCTGATGCTCTCTACCTGATATCCATCTGCCGGAGTGCCTGTATATTCCGCACTTATTTTAACATCAGACTGCACTTTCCACAACCTCGCAGTTACGTAAACTCTCGAAACATTGAGATAACTCATATCCAGATCTGTGAACTCTTCTCCATTCTTGTCAATGATGGTAACATCTTTCTCCTGAGTAACATCCTCAGTTGCTCCATCCACATCGATAGAAGCATTCACTTTATCTATTTTATTAATAAGTGACTTCGGTCCTGTAATCTTGATTTTCTCAGGATTAGATGTCAGCGCCCCTACTTCATAGTCCTTATCAGGTTTCGTATTGTTTGTAGTGACATTTACAACAAATTCCTGCGTGTCCTTATCCTCCAGATGAAGACTCAGGTTGTTCGGTGTCACTTCTATGTTATTTGGGAGAATCTTATCACAGGTAACAGTAATTGGAACCATCACCGGATCTGTCTTCAGACTTACTGCCTGCTGCAGATCTGCAACTGCCCTGAGATCGTTTACGGTAATCTTATCCAGGACTTTCCTCTGAGCCTTGATCGTTACTCTGATCGGTACCTGTTCGCTGTCCTGCATGCACATCTTGCCATCTGCATCAATATATGCCTCGTTAAGAAGCTGTACATCAGATATCACAAAGGACTTGGTTCCTATCGGATTGTCAATATTTACGACCAGAAGCCATACGACTACAGCAATGATAAGGGACAGGATCTTCAGAGAAATATTATTTCCCATTTTTTTCTTCATGCTTCACTCTCCCCTTAAAGAATTGTCTCAGTTTATTGTTATCCACAATCTTCTTATTCTGTGCCCGTTCAAGCACTTCGCGGAGTTCAGAACTGCTGACGTTACGCATCAGACGTCCCCCCTCTGCCACAGAAACCTGTCCGGTCTCCTCCGAAACAATGATCGTTACAGAGTCTGTCACTTCACTGATCCCCACACCTGCACGATGTCTCGTTCCAAGCTGCTTGCTCAGTTCCATATTATCTGAAAGCGGAAGATAACAGGTCGCCGCCACGATCCGGTTCTCTCTCACAATGACAGCTCCGTCATGAAGCGGGGTATTATGTTCAAAGATATTGATCAGAAGCTGGCTTGTCAGTATCGCATCTACATTGATCCCGGTACGGATATATTCATCCAGACGGATTTCCCTCTCGATCACGATAAGAGCTCCCGTCTTGACTTCACCCATGTCAAAACATGCTTTGATCAGTTCATTCACTGTTTTGTCGGCAAAGCGTTCCTTGACCTCCTTGCCGGAATCAAACGGAATGATAGACGCCATGATCTTCTTCTGTCCCAGCTGTTCCACAACCTTGCGGAGCTCCGGCTGGAATATGACAACGATTGCCGTTATCAAAGCTCCTGCCAGCTTCGAAACGATCCACAGGATCGTATTCATCTTGAAGATATAAGCGATCACAAGAAAAGCGCCAATGACCAGAAGACCCTTGAGCAGGGTATAAGCACGGGTAAATTTAATCCATACCATAAACTGATATACAAAAAATGTGATCAGTATGATCTCTATGATATCAATGATATTCACGGAAGGCAAATTGATATCTGAAAGATACCTTCCCAATATACCCGTGATATTCTGCATAAACACGCTTTCCTCCTAATATTTTTATTTGGGAGAGAACTCAGCGCTCTCCTGGTTTCAATTACAGATCCTTAAGTGATTCCTCAAGCTTTTTCTCAAAATCGATATCATCCAGATCTGCTTTTTCGATAGCTGCAGTATTTTCGGCCGGATCCTGTTCTGCCTTTGGCTGTTCCGGAGGAACCACACCCTGAAACAGTGGTGCCGAGAAATTCACAACACGTTCTGTCTGCTTCTTTTCGTCCCGCATAGGCTCACCATTGATCTTCTTGATGCTTCTCTCAGAAGTTGCGACCAGAGCCTTCGGCACTGCTTTGACATAGTAATAGTAATCGTCATCCTCGTATTCCAGGCGTTCTGTCCTGGTATAATCTCCGCCAAAAACAAAGAATTCAAGGACAATTCCCAGCAGAACTGCAACCACTGTAAAGACAATCTGTGTTGCTATCGGAACAGAGAGTCCGAAATACATGCTTCCCGCAAGCATAAGTACAAGATAGATCACACCGCCGGCGATGATCGCGATCCTCCATGCATAGTCAAACTGTCTTGTCCGGATCAGCTGTACCGCCAGGATCACGACTACAAAGGTGATCAGTGTAAGCCACATCTCTCCATTCTTCATGATACCATCTGACAGGAGTGTCAGTTTGTCTATCATCTGTGTATCCTGACTCATAAGAACCTGAGACTGTATCCTCACATAGCGGATGAAATAATAAATGATCACGCCGCCGCTTGCCGGAAGTGCAGACACAGGTGAACTCAAAAGCCCGCATCCGATAGGAAGCAGTGCCGGGAGATCAAACGCAAATGCCAGAGGTGTAAATACCATCACGATATTCTTTCCTGCACTGAATCTCAGGAACAGGATCAGCATAAACAAAAGGATCACCAGCATAAAGCCCGCAACTTCTATTCCAAGCGCATAACAATGTGCCACCATCATCGCACATCCTGCAAAAATGATCATTCCTGTTGGAAGAACGCTGCAGATCAGAGCCAGGATCAATACTATAAATATATTGTCAAGTGCTCTCATATATCCCATATTGCTGTTGATCCATATAAAATAGACCAGTGCCAGAATAAATTTCAAAAGAGGCATCACATACACTTCATACTGTGCAAATAAGCCTTTGATTTTCTGTTTGAATTCCAGTAATGCCGTCATTTCCGATAACCTCCTGCTGTTCCTCTGCCGGACATCTTCTTTTCTTCCCGCGCATAGATCTTATTCAGCTCTGTAAGCTGGCTATAATACTCACGTACACTCTTCTTTGCCTGATAATACTTTACCGAATATTGAATATACGTCAGAATAGAATATGCTGCAAGAACGATCACATAACCAACGATCAGATAGATTCCAAGTGTGACCAGATTCATCCTGTGGATATTCTCCAGAAGATATTCTCCAAAATATACCGCTACTGCCGCAACGATCAGTACATATCCAATTGTAACCAGAAAAAAATTCTTGATCAGTGCCAGACCGATATAATCACTTCTGTAATATCTGCTGACCGGAAGATATTTCCTGCCCTTGCCCTGTTCATACATGGCAAGTTTTGTCATTATCTTAACTTTTTCTTCATTGATCATATTCTGCTCCTTACAAAATCATAGTTACTGTTCACTCCGTTCACAGTAACAAACTTGCATCTCTCTGCCACATAGACAGAAATACTCATATAGATTAATTGTAACATATATCCATGACCATGAAAAGCCTTTTTTCACTGTCAGCTCCTCTGCTGCTGTTATATCTGTCCCATGCACAAAGTCACAAAAAAAACCTTGTCTGCGCCTGCTTCTTTAAGGACATGTGCCATTGCTTCCATTGTACTCCCTGTTGTATACACATCATCCATAACGAGGATTCTGAGCCCGTCCATTCGCTCTGTAACCTGGAATGCAGCCCTCAGGTTCTGCTTTCTCTCGACTGCACTCAGTTTTTTCTGCGACCGGGTATTCTTTGTTTTACGAACGATGCCGTCCGGCGCCGGAAGCCCAAATTGTCTGCCGGCTTTTGAAGCGAGATCTGCCGCCTGGTTGAATCCTCTCTCCCGCTGTTTTCGCGGATACATCGGAACAGGTATGATCAAATCCGGACTCCATGTGCAGATTTCCCTTTCCATGTATCTGCATATGGATGCCGCATAATATTCCCCATATTCCCTGTTCCCATAATATTTGTAATGGAGCAGAGACTGTCTCATCCTGTTATTATAAAGAAAAACGCCCCGGCCTCTGTCAAATTCTCTGTGAACCTTCCGGCACTCTGGACAGAATTCTTCCTCTGCCTTCACTGGTCTTCCACATTTAAGACAATAATCTGTTGTGATCGGATGTAGTTTACCCTCACATGTCCTGCATACAAGAGTGCCTTTTTCAACAAGGATCTGATGGCAGACCGGACAGCGCCTCGGGTACAGAATATTCAAGATTTTTTCCAAGCAAGACCTTTCTCCCCGATGAAACGCTCTCACTCTGTTATTGTTCTATCTCACGGATCCGCTGATCCAGTGAGCTGTATCTCTGCTGTTGTTTCTCATTTCGGATCATTTCCCGGAATGTTTCCTCGCTGCCGACGACAGTTACACACTTACGCGCCCTGGTGACAGCTGTATAAAGGAGGTTTCTGTTCAGAAGCATCCTTGGTCCGGACAGAAGCGGGATCACGACTGCCGGATACTCAGATCCCTGCGATTTATGTATCGTCACCGCATAGGCAAGTTCCAGTTCATCCAGTTGTTTGAAAGAATATTCTGCCCATCTGCCATCCTCAAATTCTACTTCCGCTGTCTCTGCGAAATCATTGATCGTTTTAAGGATTCCGGTATCTCCATTAAATACACCAATCCCTTTCTCGATCGGAATGCCGTACAGTCCCCGGATCTCCCATTCCATCTGGTAGTTATTCCGGATCTGCATGACTTTATCTCCTTCGCGGAAAAGTCCGTGTGCATTTTCTCTTTCTTTCTTGGATGCATCTGGCGGATTCAGGTATCTCTGGAGGATCTGATTCAGTCGTTCCACGCCAAGAAGTCCTTTCCTCATAGGAGTCAGGACCTGAATATCAAAAGGCTTCGCCTCTACATATCTTGGAAGTTTATCCTGGATCAGGGCGATCACCACACGGATGATGATGTCCGCATCGTATCTCTTAAGGAAAAAGAAATCCCGGCTTTTGTTATCAAGGATTACCTGCTCTCCTTTATTGATCTTATGCGCATTTACAACAATATCACTCTCTGATGCCTGTCGGAAGATCTTCTTGAGTTCTACTACAGGAAATGCCTCACTTCGAATGATATCGCGAAGGACATTCCCCGGTCCGACACTTGGAAGCTGATTCTCGTCACCTACCAGAATAAGCCTTGTCCCGGCGATCACTGCCTGAAGAAGTGAGTGCATCAGCTGAATATCCACCATCGACATTTCATCAATAATGATCACATCCGCTTCCAGCGGATTCTCTGCATTTCTCTCAAAGTGGACTGCCTGACCGCTTTTGCTGTCATCCTCCGGCATCCCGGAAAGTTCCAGAAGCCGGTGGATCGTCTGCGCTTCGTAGCCGGTAGCTTCCGTCATTCGCTTGGCAGCTCTACCTGTCGGTGCTGCAAGACGGATCTCTGCGCCTTCACTCTCAAAATACTGGATGATGGCATTGATCGTCGTTGTTTTTCCTGTTCCGGGTCCTCCTGTCAGGATAAACAGACCATGACAGGCAGCTTCTGTGACAGCTTTTTTCTGCATTTCATCCAGAAGTGTCTCTGTTTCCTTTTCGATCTGTGCAATTCTTTTATTTATCTGCTCCGGGTCTTCCGGATAGAGGACATCCAGTTCTTTGAGCATTCTTGCCGTATTCAGTTCCAGGTAATAGTACATGGCAGGATAGACCAGAACTACTCCGTTTTCTTCTTTCTGGACCAGCTTACGGTCTACAGCAAGATCCATGAGATGCTTCTCCATATAGGAGGTATCCACTCCCAGAAGCTCAGACGCTCTCTGAAAGAGTTCTTCCTTCGGAAGATAAACATGTCCGTCACCGGATGCCTGTAAAAGAGTATACATCATTCCACTTCGGATCCTGTAATCTGAATCTGTATGGATCCCTATCCTGTAAGCGATCTCATCCGCAATCTTAAAGCCGATGCCACTGATATCGTCTGCAAGCCGGTATGGATTTTCCTGGAGTACACTGTATACAGTCTCACCGTATTTCTGATAGATCTTTGCACCAAGATTCAGGGAAATCCCATATTTCTGCAAAAACATCATTGCTTTTCGCATGTCCGCTTTCTCAGAGACCTGAGCTGCGATCTCCCGGGCTTTCTTCTCGCTGATCCCTTTGACTTCTGCCAGACGCTCCGGTTCTTCCTCCACGATCCTCAGCGTATCTGAGCCAAAGCGGCGTACGATCCTCGCCGCCAGTGCCGCACCAATCCCTTTGATCGCACCGGATCCCAGATAACGTTCCATCGCCATGGCATCTTCCGGCATTTTTTCTGTAAGAGTCGCTGCCTGAAACTGTTTTCCATATACCGGGTGCTGGATATAATGCCCGGTTGCTTCTACCGAAGCCCCCATTGTAAGCACCGGAAAAGTTCCCACGCAGGTCAGTTCTTCTTCTCCTTCTATGCCCTTTAGCACCATTACCGTATATCCATTATCCTCATTTCTGAAGATCACATGATCAATATACCCTGTTATACTCTCACTCATTCTTCCATTCTCGCCATGATCTCTGCATATTTTCCGGTTCCAACTGTCACCACGTTCACAGCATCCTGAACCGTCAGCGTATCTACTCCTGTTCTCTGTTCGATCAATGTATCCATTCCACTCAGCATGGCTCCGCCACCCGCAAGGACGATCCCACGGTCCACGATATCTGCCGCAAGTTCCGGCGGTGTTTTTTCCAGAACTCCATGTACTGTCTCTACGATCTGGTTTGTGGCATCCTTGAGCGCCACACGGATTTCCTCAGATGTAAGTTTGACCGTCTTAGGGAGGCCGGTCAGGATATTTCTTCCTTTTACTTCCATTACTCTCGGATTTGCCTCCTCTATTGCAGTACCGATCTTGATCTTGATCGTCTCTGCAGTATCCTCTCCTATAAACAGTCCATGTGTACGGCGTATGTAGCTCATGATTGCCTGATCAAAAGCATCTCCTGCAACCTTGATCGTAGAGGATACTACGACCCCGCCCAGTGAGATCACTGCCACATCTGTCGTTCCTCCACCGATATCAACGATCAGATTTCCAAATGGTTTCGTGATGTCCACGCCGGCCCCGATCGCTGCTGCGATCGGTTCTTCGACCAGAAAAACTTCCCGTGCGCCAGCCTGGAAGGTTGCTTCCTCCACTGCCCGGCGCTCGATCTCCGTTATCCCGCTTGGCACACAGATGCTGATGCGGGGTTTGCGAAAAGCTCTTCGTCCCATTGCTTTCGGGATAAAATATTTGAGCATTTTTTCCATTACAATGAAATCCGTGATCACGCCCTGGCGGATCGGACGGATCACCTCTATATTAGAAGAGGCATGTCCCGCCATCTGTTTTGCTTCCTCGCCAATTGCTTTGATCTTTTCTGTATCCTTGTCATATACTACCACCGTCGGCTCCTTGAGGATCAGACCTTTGCCGGTGGAATAAACCAGACAACTGCTGGTTCCCATATCGATTCCAATATCATTTGCAGGCATAATAGCCTCCTTCCCAATTTTCTCTATTGCTGCAGGTATTTCTTCACATACTGGCCCGTATAGGATTCCGGGCACTCTGCGATCTGTTCCGGTGTTCCTGTTGCGATCACCGTACCTCCACGGTCACCGCCTTCCGGTCCCATATCTATAATATAATCTGCTGTCTTGATGACGTCCAGGTTATGCTCGATGACTACAACGGTATTTCCGCCGTCTGTCAGACGCTTCAGGATCTCAACCAGCTTGTGTACATCCGCGAAATGAAGTCCTGTCGTCGGCTCATCCAGAATGTAGATCGTCCTTCCGGTGCTTCGTTTGCTGAGTTCTGTCGCAAGCTTGATCCTCTGCGCCTCGCCGCCGGAAAGTTCAGTAGACGGCTGACCAAGACGGATATAGGAAAGTCCTACATCGTACAGTGTCTGGATCTTACGACGGATAGATGGAACATTTTCAAAAAATCCCAGTGCTTCCTCGACTGTCATATTCAGAACATCGTAGATACTCTTGTCTTTGTATTTCACTTCCAGCGTTTCTCTGTTATAACGTTTACCCTTGCACACTTCACATGGAACATAGACATCCGCCAGGAAATGCATCTCGATCTTGATGATTCCGTCACCGCTACACGCCTCACAGCGTCCGCCCTTGACGTTAAAACTGAAACGTCCCTTCTTGTAACCTCTTGCCTTCGCATCTGCAGTCGCGGCAAAAAGATCTCGGATCTGGTCAAAAACGCCTGTATACGTTGCCGGATTGGACCTCGGTGTACGTCCGATCGGCGACTGATCGATATTGATGACCTTATCAAGCTGGTCAAGTCCCTGGATTTCCTTATGGTTGCCCGGGATAGTCCGCGCACGGTTCAGGTCTCTTGCCAGAGTCTTGTACAGTACTTCGTTGATCAGGGAGCTCTTGCCGGAACCGCTGACTCCCGTAACACTCGTCATAACGCCCAGTGGGATATCCACATTGACCTGCTTGAGATTATTCTCCGCTGCTCCGCGGATCTTAAGCCATCCTGTCGGCTGTTTGCGCTCCGTCGGCACCGGAATCCTGATCCTACCACTTAAATATGCGCCTGTGACAGAATCCGGATTCTGCATCAGTGTCTCTGCTGTTCCGATCTCGACAAGTTTTCCACCGTGTTCGCCTGCCCCCGGTCCGATATCCACAACACAGTCCGCTGCACGCATGGTATCCTCGTCATGTTCCACCACGATCAGGCTGTTCCCCAGATCACGGAGGCGCATCAGTGCCCTCAGCAGTTTGTCATTATCTCTCTGATGAAGTCCAATACTCGGCTCATCCAGGATATAGGCAACTCCGACCAGCCCGGAGCCGATCTGTGTCGCAAGACGGATCCTCTGCGCTTCCCCGCCGGAAAGTGTCGCGGTCGCACGGCTTAAAGAAAGATAATCCAGACCTACTTCTGCAAGAAACCCAACTCTCGCACGGATTTCTTTGAGGATCTGCTTTCCGATCAGCTCCTGCTGGCTGGAAAGATTCAGGTCTTTCAGGAAATCACACAGTTTCTCTATGGAGAGCGCTGTTATCTCATAAATATTCTTATCTCCGACTGTAACAGCAAGTGATTCTTTCTTCAGTCGCTGTCCCTTACAGGTCTTACATGGAGTGATGCGCATAAAGGATTCATATTCCTGCTTCATCGCGTCGGAACCTGTTTCTTTGTATCGCTGCTCTACGTTCTTGATAAGTCCCGGGAATATGATGTCATAGATTCCCTCTCCACGCTGTCCTTTGTAGTAGACCTTGACAGAGTGTCCATTGGTTCCATAGATCAGAATGTTCTTGGTTTCTTCTGGATAATCCTGAAATGGAGTATCCAGACTGAAATGGTATTCATTTGCAAGAGCATCCAGAATCGCTCTTGTAAAACTTCCCTTATCTGTGCAGGACTGCCACCCCATCACAGTAATGGCTCCCTCTGAAATGCTTAAGGACTTGTCCGGTATCATCAGGTCGACATCGAACTCCATCTTGTATCCCAGACCGAAACAGTCCGGGCAGGCTCCAAACGGATTATTGAAAGAAAAACTTCTCGGCTCGATCTCATCAATACTGATCTGGCAGTCCGGGCAGGAAAAACTCTGGCTGAAATTTATGATATTTCCATCCATTGTGTCTACCATCAGAAGTCCGTCTGCAAGATCAAGGACAGTCTCGATGGAATCTGACAGTCGTTTCTCAATGCCTGGTTTGACTACCAGACGGTCTACTACGATCTCGATATTATGTTTGATGTTCTTGTCCAGTTTGATCTCTTCGGAAAGTTCATACATATTTCCGTCGATCAGGACGCGGACATATCCGCTTCGCTTCGCCTGATCCAGAAGTTTCGCATGGGTTCCCTTGCGTCCTCGGACTACCGGTGCAAGAAGCTGGATCTTGGTTCTCTCCGGCAGGGACATGATGTGGTCTACCATCTGGTCTACGGTCTGTTTCTTGATCTCTTTGCCGCACTTCGGACAGTGCGGGATTCCGATTCTTGCGTACAGCAGACGGAAATAATCGTAGATCTCAGTTACTGTTCCTACGGTAGATCGCGGGTTTCTGTTTGTTGATTTCTGGTCAATGGAAATTGCCGGCGGCAGTCCCTCGATTGACTCCACGTCCGGTTTCTCCATCTGTCCCAGGAACTGTCTCGCATAAGAAGACAGAGACTCCATATAACGTCTCTGTCCTTCTGCATAAATGGTATCAAAAGCCAGAGAAGACTTGCCGGAACCACTGACTCCTGTCAGTACTACAAATTCATCTCTTGGGATATCTACGCTCAGATTCTTGAGGTTGTTTACATTCGCACCCCGAATCCGGATAAATTTCTTCTCAGTTGTATGTTCCGCCATGATTTCTTATGCTCCTCTGCTTTCTCATTATATCTAATTTGCACTGTTTCTCTGTAGTATTACTGTTCTTTCACTCATCCAACAGAAAATCTGCCAGGACTGGATTGCTCACATGGATTCCTTTCCTTGTAAAGCGCCAGAACTCACCTGTGTGTTCCAGTAGATCCATCTCTTTATATTTTGCCAGAACAGAGCCATAAATATCCTCTATCCTGCATCCAAAATTTCTCTCAAACTGTCTTTCTGAGATTCCCTCTGTCATACGCAGCCCTAGGAACATGAATTCTTCTATTTCGTTGTTTCTGGAAAGCGCCGTAACATCCTCCCGGATCTTGTCCGGTTCTGTGCTGTCTGCCAGATATGTCTGCATATCTCTGGTATTACTGAACCGCTTTCCCCGAAACAACGATGCTGCTCCCAGACCGGCTCCCAGATATTCTGTGCGCTGCCAGTAACCCTTGTTGTGTCTGCATTCAAAGCCGTCACGGGCGTAATTGGATATCTCATATTGATGGAATCCATATTTTCTCAGGATTTCCGCGGTGTCCTCGTACATCTGGTATTCTTCATCTTCTGTTGGAAGGATCAGTTTCTTCTGTGCGAAAGGTGTTCCCTCCTCGATGATCAGACTGTAGGCCGAAATGTGCTCCGGTGAAAGTTCTGCGATGGTTTCCAGATTGTGCTTCCAGTTCTCGCAGGTCTGCCCCGGTATTGCAAACATCAGATCTACATTGATGTTGGAAAATCCAGCTTTCCTCGCCCAGTGATAACTCTGGAGAAATTCTTCGTAGGTGTGGATCCTTCCGAGCATGTCAAGTTCCTGCTGCACCGTGGACTGAAGTCCAAAACTTATTCGATTGATACCGGCTTCGTGGCAAAGTTTCAACTGCTCCGGACTGACTGTTCCCGGATTTGCCTCCATTGTGATCTCTGCATCTTCACTCAGAATAAATGCCTGTTTTATCTCATCCATGATCCGGCAAAGCTGCTCTCCACTGAGCACAGATGGAGTTCCGCCGCCGATGAACACGGAAACGACTTCATATGCTTCTTTCTGTGAGGTGCTCCTTATCTCCCGGCACAGTGCATCTACATAAGCATCCTGTGTCTTCTGGTCCGACGGTCCGGAAAGGAAATCACAGTACTGGCATTTGCGGACGCAGAACGGAATGTGCACATATAACTCCAGCGGGATCATTCTACGATTCCCCACTTGCTGTATTGGCAGACGTAGAACCGGCATTCTCATCAAGATAGCTGTTCACCATCGTTACGCCGCCGCTTGAAACAACCGCAGCCGAATTCACCTGCTCCGGAGCAGTCGTAGGTGTCGGCTCCGGCGTGATACTGATCTTGATAACTTCCTCAGTCTCAGGATCGACTGCTTTCTTCTTGCCGCATCCGCAGCCCGCCAGAAGTATACACATCAGAAGGACTGCGCCTGTCAGCAATAAACGTGATCTTGTTTTTTTCATTATTATCCTCCGATCCCCGGATGATTATTTATCGTCCAGCTTCAGAACACTCATAAATGCTTTTTGCGGAATTTCTACGTTTCCTACCTGGCGCATACGTTTCTTACCTTCCTTCTGTTTCTCCAGAAGTTTCTTCTTACGGGAAATATCACCACCGTAACATTTGGCAAGTACGTCCTTACGCATAGCACGGACAGTCTCTCTGGCGATAACCTTGCTTCCGATCGCAGCCTGGATCGGGATCTCGAATAACTGTCTTGGGATCTCTTCTTTGAGTTTCTCGCACATCTTGCGACCACGCTCGTAAGCGGTATCTGCATGTACAATGAAAGAAAGTGCATCGACCTCTTCCTTATTAACAAGGATATCCAGTTTGACCAGATCACTGCGCTCGTAACCGCAGAGTTCGTAATCGAGGGAAGCATATCCTCTGGAACGAGATTTCAATGCATCGAAGAAATCATAGATGATCTCATTCAGAGGCAGTTTGTATTTCAGAAGTGCTCTCGTCTCTTCCATATATTCCATTCCGATGTACTGGCCACGGCGTTCCTGGCAGAGATCCATAATTGCACCGATAAACTCGGTTGTTACCATGATCTCGGCATTTACCATCGGCTCTTCCATGTATTCGATCTCAGACGGATCCGGAAGATTGGATGGGTTGGTCAGTTCGATCATATCGCCATTTGTCTTGTAAACCTTGTAGATAACGCCCGGTGCTGTCGTTACCAGGTCCAGATTGTACTCTCTCTCCAAGCGCTCCTGAATGATCTCCAGATGAAGAAGTCCGAGGAAACCACAGCGGAAACCAAAGCCCAGTGCCACAGATGTCTCTGGTTCGAAGAACAGGGAAGCATCGTTTAACTGCAGCTTCTCAAGTGCATCTCTCAGATCGCCGTACTTGGCACCATCTGCCGGATAAAGTCCGCAGTAAACCATCGGCTGTACTTTCTTATATCCTGGAAGTGCTTCTGCACACGGTCTCTCATTATCAGTTACTGTATCACCGACTCTGGTATCTCCGAGGTTCTTGATACTTGCTGTAATGTATCCGACCATGCCTGCTGTCAGCTCGTCACATGGAATGAACTGACCTGCGCCAAAATAACCTACCTCTACAACTTCTGTCGTAAATCCTGTTGCCATCATGCGGATCTGTGTGCCTTTCTTTACACGGCCATCCAGCACACGGCAGAATACGATAACGCCCTTGTATGCATCATAAATGGAGTCAAAGATCAACGCTTTGAGCGGTGCATCCACATCACCGTTCGGTGCAGGGATCTTCGTAACGATCTGCTCCAGAACTTCCTCTACATTCAGTCCTGTCTTGGCTGAGATCCTCGGTGCATCGTGTGCCTCGATTCCAATCACGTCCTCGATCTCATTGACAACTCGATCCGGCTCTGCGCTCGGAAGATCGATCTTGTTGATGACCGGAAGGACATCCAAATCATGATCCAGTGCCAGATATACGTTCGCCAGTGTCTGTGCCTCGATTCCCTGTGCCGCATCCACGACAAGAATTGCGCCGTCACAGGCTGCAAGGCTTCGGGAAACCTCATAGTTAAAATCGACATGTCCTGGGGTATCGATCAGGTTGAAGATATATTCCTCCCCGTCACTCGCCTTGTATACGATACGAACTGCCTGGGATTTGATCGTGATACCACGCTCCCTCTCCAGTTCCATATTGTCAAGGACCTGAGACTGCATCTCACGCTCAGTCAGCGTACCAGTCATCTCGATAATTCGGTCAGCAAGCGTAGACTTGCCATGGTCTATATGTGCAATGATACAAAAATTACGGATTTTGCTCTGATCTATCATTCTTGGATGTGCTCCCTTCTATATATATGTGCTTCACGAAAATTCTCTATATCGAGGGTCATTATAGCATAGCCATTCGCCATTCGTCCAGCCATTTAACCCCTTATTCCCGCTCTGTTTCTATATTATTTCCATCTACCCAGCGCCACCTAAGTTCCGACGCGCAAATTGAAATCCCCCTGTAATCTGGAAATTCTTCTTTTGATATGCCGTCACAGTCACACCAGAATATTTTGCCGTCCTCCAATATCAGAGTTACTCCAAGGATTTCACAGGTATATTCTTCATCATACGGAAATAATTTCAGATACTCAATGCCCGAGAATTCCAGTTCGATTGTATTTCTTTTCACTTCCTGACGCTGAATGAAAACATTTACCTTTCGCTTATCGTTAATCGGATACATTCCCAGATCTTTGCCAACGTATGCACCACTGACATATCTCAGCTCCGTGAGACAGGTGTCATGAAAAAATCCTGCTTCTTCCAGCAAAGCAGTACGTGTTTTATCATCAATCACTTTATTCCACATATTTTTCCTCGATTTATGGATTTGCTATTGTATATATCGGACACCACAGATTTCGTACAGAACGTATGTAGACCCTATATTTATCTCTTCTTTTCCACAATACATGACTTTCTTGTAGATGTTATTAGTTTTGGTTGTCTTTACAGTATAGTATGTCCTGAAAAAAATCCTGTTTTCCTTTGTTATCTCACAATTTCCCAGTTTATATTGTTTCGGCAGTTTTTCACCGATGTTACACCAACCTATATGATATCGAAAATTTTTCCATGTCAGACGTTTGAGCCTTCTATGCACTGTACGAAACCTAGAAATATATTCCAGACATATAACAGGCACAATGCCATAAAACATTATAAGTGCCGGAGTACCTTCAATATCTTTACCGAAGATACATTCAATCCATAATAAAAGCGTCGCCGCCCCCAAACAGCATACCAATATCCAGACATCAATTACATTTGCCCTGCTAACAGGAATTACATTACCTTTATACAGCACTTTGTTACAGATAGATGATGTTCTTAGCTGATCTGGCAAATAATATTCGCCCAGTTGAACATCTTCTCGATGAATTCGCCTCACCCCATACAGTCCGCCAGAAAAGAAAAACAATATAAGACACTGTTCACTCAACACGTAGAGTTTTAACACCCAGAAAACGCCGCACAACAGCAGACAAATCGTGGTCACCTTACTGTTTCTGTCAAACAATTCCTTATACAGTTCTTCGTATTTCCTGGCCTTTTCTAACTGTTTCATACATTCTCCTTATCCATTCTTTATTAAGTATACTACACTTCCATTTTTCGAACAAGTGTTTTCTTTAGGCAAATATAGAAAAATCAGAGGCAACAAAAAGCCGCCTCCGATTTATGCTCATTCTTCTTCCCTTGTAGTACTCAATCCCAGGATAGAACTGACTTCTTCTTTCATTTCATCATATTCTTTCTTACCACGCCGCTTTGAATATAACGGTAAAATCTGAACCTGCGGTTCTTCTTGGTGCAGGATAACTACTGGAAGTCTGTATCTTCCCTGTTCTCCATCTTTTTGATCAACGTAGCATAGGCTTAATAAATGCCTCCTCAGTTCCCGGTTTGCATTTTCTATGCACAAGATTGCAATAACTTTTACTTTTTGTTTTTCCGCACTCAGTTCCTGTTTCCAGAAATGTGCAAAAAATTCATTTAATATCTGCATGTTTTCTTCGGAATATTTCTGCATCTGCCCCAACTGTAAAATCTCAACAGACTTCTCCGTTTTCTTCCAGTAAATTATAGAGTGCACTTCCTTTTTGCTATATGCTCCTGCAAAAATATATTGCTGCGAAGTACATTCTTGCTCTATTTTGTTCTTAATCTCTTCAAACGGCACACGATAATAATAATACGAACTTGCAAATTGAGGATTTCTGGAATATTCCGCTATATTGCTGAAAGGTTTCCATATATGATCCGGTCCCTCTGTGTAACGAAAAGCCTCATTGTAATACCATTTATAATACAGAGCATAATAACACCAGACCACTTCTGCAACTGCAAAGCAGCCTCCAAATACATAGTCACATATTTTCCAGATATTTGCATTCATATATATCGTGCATATTTTGCATATAAACGCTATTGCCCAAATCCCACATAACGCAGTTTCACAGTAAAATTTCCCTTTGAGATTCGATAATATATTCTTATCTGATGCGCTTTTTCTGAAAAATCCAGCCACATAAAGAGGATTTACTTCACTTATACAATCTGCCCATCGATACTTCATTTCTCTGCCAATATGTATTTTGTGTCTTCCAATCGGACACAAACAAAAGAATGAAAAAAGTGCACCTATCAATGAAACCGGGGCATCACAAAACAATATTGCTGATGCCAAAAAATATACATAAAAAAAAGCAATGGCAAATATAATCATTCCTGCACTTACCAGAATTTCCATCTTTTATACTCCTGATCTATTTATCAATATCTATTGATATTGATGCGAATTTCAATATTTCCAGAAAACCTGCTTTCATTTCCTGATATCGCATATCCTGTACATCGTTTTTCATTTTCGGCACATATATCTTATGTTCTTCCAGTACGATTCCTATCGGAAAGACATCTTCTCGTCCTGTCTCTACGGGACTGCAAAAAATATTTTCAAATATTTCAGACCGTTTCCGAACACAGATCATACAGGTAAGACAGGGGCTTTCCAATGGCAGTTCTCCTTTGCTCAAAGCACTTCGAATTTTTTTGTACAGAAATTTGTTCATCTGTTCTATATATGAATCATTCAGTATATCCACTTGCATCCGTACAAATATCCTGGTTTTTGTCTGCTCTCTGTCTTCCTCGATCAGCATATGTATGTTTTCTTTAGACTCTCCTGCATTTCCCCAGCACTCCCAGCTGCTTCCCCGGAACTGATTTCGAAAACAGTTTTCCACCTTATAGATCCACTCCCTGTATGAAACTTCCCCGGGGTAGTCTAACATCTCATATCCATTGTCCTGTTTTTCCCCGGCAATTATCATATCTTTGCGGCACAGTTTTCGCAGATTTTTCTTTCTGGTTTTATCAAGGATCCGGGTATAGTATGCAAGGAACGCCAGATTCACACAAATATTAATACAGACCCAGACTGCGCCTATAATATAAATCCGCATCCGAGCTTCTTCATTCACGCCCAGTATTCCATTCACATTTATATAGCGGATGTAAAACCCATTCAGCAGATTCATAAAAATCACCATGCTCTGCACAAGCGACATGATCTGGCAAAAATAGAAGCCTTTCAGTTTTGACATTTTTATATATGTATTTTTCTTAGGATTTTTCCTGAAATGTCCTTTTGCAAATAATGGATTGGATGCATCTTCGCGCATTGCGATCCGCGTGTTTTCATCCGTAAAAACATTCCCTGACTTGCTGTACGGACTGAGTGCATTCCTCTGGCTGCCTTTACAGATCACAATGAGCACCAATATGACTACTATAGTCTCTCTTACCAGATCTGACATAGTCTTTTCCCCCAGTTCCTCTCAGATCATCTTCGTATGCTGCTTGTGCATTACTCTTCCTTACTATAATCACAGTTTACTACACTTCTCTCAGGCAAGTCAATTCGTACCTTTTGGATTCTGCAGTACGCGGTTCAAAATATCTGCAAAGGGTTCCATGGCGTTTTTTACTTCCTGGACGGTGTTGGTCTGGGCTCCGGCTTCGACGAGGACGGATCTTGGTCGCAGGTGGAGGTTGTAGCGGTATCCGGCGAGGTAGATGCCTCTGTAAAAATCCGGATAATACTGCGCCGCCTGGTATTCCATCTGGAATGAAAACGCCAGGTTGTCCTGAATGTATGGATTTGGCAGATAAGTAAGGTTTCCTCTCGCGATCGTATAACTCAGTCCATTGTAAAACATGATCTGCGCGGTTGGTTTTCCGTTGATCTCCGTCACAAGGTGCCGGTTTTCAGGTACGCCGTCACGGTGGAGATCTATCACGACTTCTATCGAGGGATTTTCTTCCAGGATTGTTTCCAGATACGTTCCTGCATAATCATAGGCGGCACTGCGATCCAGCTCGCCGCTTTCCATATCGAAGGCTTCTGTCACGTGGATCACCTGATATCCATAGTTTTTGGTCAGTAGTTCTGTCAGGTAATTTCCAACACCGATGATCGTATCTTCAACCGCGCCTTCTCTTGAATCCGCAAAAGCTTCCTGCGAATGTGTATGATAGAGCAAAATCTGCGGTTTTGTGGCATCTTTCTGTATGGTCAGATCTTCTCCGAGAAGTTCCGCTGCATTTAACTGGTCTGCATTTGTGGTTGTCTGTGAATCTACGATGAAAAACTGATTCATGAGATAGTCGTAATCTGCGAGGGTCTGCGGTGAGAGGTCGATGCGCGGTGCAGGCTGTATATTATTTGATGCCAGGATGGTCTGTGTTACTTCCGGTGTGGCAGTGGCAGTCTTGTCCTGCTGAGATTTCTCTGTTTCTTTTGCAGAATCTTTTTCTGTCTGTTTTATATTTTCATCTTCAGAAGGCTCTTTTTGCTGCTGTTTATCCTCTTCTCTTGTCTTTATTTCTGTCTGTACCTGTCCCGGTTCTGCCTCTGCTGTAACTGTCGACTCTGTTTTCTTCGAACCTTCTGTCGTCTCCGTTTGCTCCACATCTTCTGTTTTTCTCTCTACATCTTCAGCCTGTCCCACAGAATTCTCCGCCACAGCTTTCTCCTGCTCGTCCCGCACCTCTTCATTCTCTTTTTCCACCATCGCGCCGAGAGATTCCGTATGGTTTTCCACAATCTTCGCATACGTATCGGGGTCTTTCCGTTGGAAATCACGGGCAGCTTTCCGCTCGAGAAATCGAAACAGCGGCAGCTGCCTGTATACATTTTTCTGCAGGATAAAAGAACCCGGCATCACTGCCAGCACAGCAAAAAAAGCCAGGCACATGAGAGTACAGATCGTCTTCCGGGTCCTTGTCACAGAATCACCTCTTTCAAGGTATCCTATGATAAAAGCCCCGGAATTATGCCCGTTCCTGTTACTCTTCCTTCCATTTACAGAATCCACTTCCACTGCATGCGATCACACTTCAGAAAAAGCGATATTCAGCCCTTCTGAGATCGTAAAGCTCAGATATTTCACCGTCTCGTCCACATCCTTCGGTGTCACAAACATACTGTAAAGATTCGGTGCGATCATCTCCTCCAGAAATTCCTTCTGTTCCGTCTCCTCCAGTGCATCCAGAAGGTGCTCCATCGAATCATGCACGATCGTCGCCGCATCTACAACTGTCGGCACACCGATCCCGATCACTTTTACCTGAAGATTTTCTTCCGTGAGACCATTCCTGTGGTTTCCCACTCCGGAGCCCGGATGGATTCCCGTATCTGTGATCTGGATGGTCCGGTTCAGCCTCCGCACACTCCGTGCCGCAAGTGCATCGATTGCAACCACCACATCCGGTTTCGTCTCTGAAACAACGCCCTGCACGATCTCTGCCGTCTCCATTCCTGTCTGCGCCATAACACCCGGCACGATCCCGCTGACGCAGTGTATTTTTTCCTGCCCGATCCCGCGAAGCCCGTACTCCCTGATAAGATGCCGTGTCATATGAAGATTCTCAATCACATGCGGTCCCAGTGCATCTGCTGTGATCGCCGCGTTTCCAAGTCCCACTACAAGGATTGATTTTTCCTTTTCCAGATCGATCAATTCTCTCAGATGCCGTGAGATCTCCTGTGAAATTTCCCTGTGATAATCCTCATCCGCATTTGAAAGATCCGGAGCTTCTATTGTAATATAATTTCCCTGCGGCCGCCCCATGGACTTCGCCCCGTTTTCTGTGACGATCTTTACGATCGTTGTCCGAATGTCTTTTTCCTCATCGTAGTCTTCCTGGATCTCCACACCCCGGATCTCCGTATTTTCCTGTGCAAACCGCTCCGTTGTTTCCAGTGCAAGGTCTGTTCGAATCCTTCTGCTGCCAGCCATATCGTATCCTCCTGATGCTGTGATTTGTTATGTTTCCCGTACCTGTTCAGCAGGCATTATCCTGCGTAATTATGATGGCACTGAACCATCACTATTACTTTTTGTAATTCCCGGAATAATTATGTACAAAAATCCAGGGATAAATCTGGTCAAACTTTCAAAGTTGCTATATTCTGTCATTTTTCGGATATTTATGCTTTTTCCTATTGACAATCCCGGATAAATATAATAATATATATAAGCATGTTTACAGGAACGCCCGTGTCTGTTTCTGTGACAACGACACATTATTATAAATCTGAAATGGAGGTGTACCAATTGGCTAACATCAAATCTGCAAAGAAAAGAATTTTAGTAAACAGAACTAAAGCTGCTAGAAACAAATCTATCCGTTCTGCTGTTAAAACTTCCATCAAGAAAGTAGAAACTGCAGTTCAGAAAAACGATAAAGCTGCTGCACAGGCTGCTCTTACAGAGGCTATCTCTACAATCAGCAAAGCAACATCTAAAGGTGTTTATCACAAAAACAACTGTGCAAGAAAGATTTCCCGTCTGTCTAAAGCTGTCAACAGCATTGGCTAATTCAGGAAATTACAGTTTTTAATTATAAGCTTATAATTAAAAGGACAGTCACAAACCGTCAGTGACTGTCTTTTTTTATTTTCTATAATCATTCCGAAAAGAAAGGAAATAACCATGTTTTGCACCAAATGTGGAAAAAAGCTTCCTGAGAACTCAAATTTTTGTCAATACTGTGGCAATCCCGTAAAAAAGGAGCCTTTAAGCCTGTTAGAAAGAGCCAGGAAACAGGATCAGGATGCTCTTGCAGAAATCTACGAACAAAGCAGTCTTGCAGTATACAAAGTCATCAAAATCCTTATAAAAGATGAAGACACCGTATATGATATCCTGCAGGATACCTATGTAAAAGCATTTACCCGACTGGATCAGCTGCAGGATGAGCGCAAGCTTATTCCGTGGCTGAAAGTCATTGCCAATAACACAGCCAGAGACTGGCTGAAGAAACGTAAGCCTGTACTTTTTACCGATATGTCCGCAGATGACGAATCTGATGATTTTTCTTTTGCAGAATCCATTGAAGATACCAGAACAACTCTGAATCCAGAAATAGCAATGGACAAAAAAGAAGCCCGCCGGCTGCTTCTGGAGATTCTCGATCAGCTCCCAGAAGACCAGCGACTGGTCATCGGTATGTTTTATTATGAAGAAATGTCTGTCCGGGATATTTCAACTGTTCTTGGAATCAGTGAAAACACCGTAAAAAGCCGATTAGTTTACGGCAGAAAGAAAATAAAGGAACTGGTACTGGACCTGGAAAAGAAAGGAACGAAGCTCTACACAACAGCGCCGATCGTTTTCTTTGTCTCTCTGCTCTACAGTTTCAACAAATCCACATCAGTGGAAGCTGCAGAACTGGACGCATTACATTCAACACTTCAGAACTGCCTGCGCCGCAGCGCACAGTATTCAATGTACAAAAATACAGGAAATGCATCTGGATCTGTACCAAAACAGCCTGCCGCAATTGCAGAAAAAGCAGCAAAAACAGCTGCAGGCACAGCAGTAAAACACGCAGGTCTTAAGGCTGCTGCTATCATTCTGGCCGGCGTTGTAGGCGGTGGCGGCGTCACATATGGAATTATAAAAAATGCAGATAATATTCCAGTCATCAAAGACTTATTAGCTGACACATCAGATAAAACTACAGATAAAAATCCAAAACCGAGTGAAATACCTGCTGCCGAAGAAAAAGAGCCGACAGAAACACCCGTTCCAACAGAAACACCGGAGCCAGAAGATCCAGAATCAGCACCTGCCGATCTGGCGGAAGAAGCAAACACTGCAGATGAACCAGACTACTCAGGCTATCCAGAGTACCCATTGTATAAAGAAACATTCGAAAACTTTGCATCGAACCTGATATTTGTAGGATTGAATTCATCCACCGTAGAAATTGCTTTGTACGATATAGACCAGGATGGAACAAATGAACTGCTCATTTCGCACGGAACCTGTGAAGCGGACTGGAAGGTAGATGTATATACTCTGTCAAACGGATCAGATGTTACTATGATCGGAACCATAAGTTCACATGTATCTTTATATGCAGCACCTGATGGAAATGGAATTTATGCCGCATTTGCCAAGATGGGATATGAACAGATAACCCGCATTACAAAGAATGGATATGCACTTGAACAGAATGTAGTAGAATCTCATGATATCGCGCCAGACGCAGAATACACTGAATATGATAACCCCATTAAATTACACAACATTGCAGAAACATGTTATGACGCCGAAAAGGAAAAGGCATTAGACTTGCTCAGTGGAACCTGGTATACCGTAGGGGGAATGCCATATCACCTGCGCGCAGAATTTTCCGGAGATGATATGAAAGCATATCTGCCAGACTCTGCAGACGTTTATTTTGACAGAACCGTTGCTATCATTTTCAAAACAGATTATGGATATTTCTTCGCGATCAACATGGGAGACGGAGAATACGGAGAACCATATGGCTACCGATGGGAACAAGAAAGTCCGGAAACACTATATCTTATCGATAAGGCTAATCCATTTGTGCCATCAATAAGTATGACCGACAGTCTTTGCAGAGATAACGGAAAACTGTCGAATTAATATCCACCAAATACATATTGATAAAAAAGTAAAACTGCCATTCGCATCATGACAATGACTATATCATGCGCGAATGGCAGTTTTTTATTCTTTCTTTATCAGCCTCCAAGCTCCACCATACGGTGAATGCAGCGGCCGGCTCCTTCTATTACGTTTTCTGGAAGTTCGATCACTTCTCCGCCTGTTCCTTTGAGGCAGTTGTAGATATCCATCAGGGTTGTGATCTTCATGTTCATGCAGGTCAGCATGACAGACAGTGGATAAAATTTCTTATCCGGGCATTCGAACTGTAAATGTTCTACGATGCTGTTCTCTGTTCCGATGATGAATTCTTTGTTTGAGGATTTTTTTGCAAAATCCATGATTCCTGTTGTGGAACCAACGTAGTCTGCTTTCTCTACGACTTCTTCACGGCATTCCGGATGTACCAGAAGAAGTGCGTCCGGATGTGCCTGTTTCGCTTTTTCGACATCTTTGGCGCTGACTACGATATGTCTTGGACATCCACCTTTGTAGAATGCAAATGTTTTCTCCGGAAGTTTCTCGGCAACGAAACGTCCGAGGTTCGGATCCGGGATAAAAAGAATCTTGTCGTTTTCCAGTTTGCTGCAGATCTGGACTGCTGAAGAAGAAGTCACGCACACGTCGCACTCTGTCTTGAGTTCAGAAGTTGTATTAATGTAGGCAACAACTGCATGATCCGGATACTCTGCTTTGAGTTTGCGAAGTCCCTCCAGGTCAAGCTGCTCTGCCATTGGACATCCTGCAACCGGGTTTGCAAGCCAGACTTTTTTGTCCGGGCTTAATACTTTGCAGGTTTCTGCCATAAAACGCACACCGCACATGATCACGCCGCTGCAGTCGCTCCTGGCAGCCTGCACGCTGAGTCCGTAGGAGTCTCCCATATAATCTGCAACTTCCAGGATCTCCTGTCCCTGATAAGCATGTGCAAGGATGCAGACATCCTGCTCTTTTTTCATACGCAGGATCTCCTGCTGAATTTCTTTGATCGTCATAACTTTATCTTTCCTTTCCCTGTAGTCTGTTCCCATGGCTGAAGCGGTGCAAGGAATCCCGCCTCTCCCAGTTGTTTCTCGATCAGATCAAGTCTCTCCTCACTGGATGCCTCGATCAAATGGTAATGATATCCGGATGTGGCACTTGAAAGTACCGTTGAACGGCTGTTCCTGAGTGCTTCTGCAAATTCATTTACATCCTGTCTGGAGCGGATATCCATCTCAGCCGTAACTCGTCCGTAAACACGGTGACTGATGCTTATATTTTTGACATGACCGCCACAGTCCACGATCAGATTCAGCTCCTCCGCTGCTTTGTCCTGACTGTGGCGTACTTTGAATTCTCTTGTAAAACTACTGTCCTGCTGTATCACATATCCTTTTGTTGTAGAGAGGATTCCTGGCGTAGATGCCCGGATCACTGCCAGATCCTGTACAATGACCTGACGGCTGACCCCAAATCTGCCTGCCAGTTCTCTCGCTGCCACCGGGGCATCCGCATTGTGGAGGATCTTAAGGATTTCTCCACGTCTTTCCGCGGTGTTCATAAGATTCCCTCCTCTCACACTGCATGAAGATTCTTCATGGAAATGTCAAGGATCGGTGCGGAATGTGTCAGGGCACCGCTGGAAACAAAATCAACGCCGATCTCGCAGATCTTCTGGATATTTTCTTTTGTGATATTTCCGGAACACTCTGTCTGTGCTCTTCCGTCGATCAGTTCAACTGCCTGTTTCATTACTTCCGGTGTCATGTTGTCGAGCATGATGATGTCTGCTCCTGCCTCTACTGCTTCTTTGACCTGATCCAGAGTCTCTACCTCGATCTCAATCTTGCGAACAAACGGTGCGTAAGCTTTTGCCATCTGAACGGCTTTTGTGACACTTCCTGCTGCTCCGATGTGGTTATCTTTAAGAAGGACTCCATCAGAAAGATTATATCTGTGATTACAGCCGCCTCCGACTCTTACTGCGTATTTCTCGAATACACGGCAGTTTGGTGTGGTCTTACGGGTATCAAGAAGAGTGACATTGCTTCCCTCGAGAAGTTTTGCAACCTGTCTGGTGTAGGTCGCGATACCGCTCATTCTCTGAAGGTAGTTGAGTGCTACTCTCTCTCCGGAAAGGAGAACACGGATGTCGCCTGTTACCGTCGCCATCAGATCACCTTTTTTGACTTCATCACCGTCCTTACAGTGGAAATCGATCTCTGTTTTTTCGTCAAGGATCGTAAATACTCTTGCGTAAATGTCAAGACCTGCGATCACGCCGTCTTCTTTTGCGATCAGGTCAACCGTTCCTTTGGTTGCGGTCGGCATAACTGCGTTTGTGGAAACGTCCTCGCTTGTGATATCTTCCTGTAATGCCATGCGGATCAGCTGATCTGCATGCATTTTCATTGTAATTTCGTTCATGCTCTTTTCATCCTTTCGATTTCATTCCATACCATTTTGTGATAGCCGTCGAGGATCGCGTCGCGGTCTTCGTACATGCTGGTATCTATTGTATTGACCGGGCATTTTTCCGGTTTCTGTGCAAATAGGATATCATCTGCCGCTCTTCTTGCAAAGACTAAAGATTCCAGAAGTGAGTTACTTGCCAGGCGATTCTTACCATGAACGCCATTACAGCTTGTCTCACCGCAGGCATAAAGTCCTTTCATGGAGGTACGGCTTCCAAGGTCTGCCTGGATTCCTCCCATGAAATAATGCTGTGCCGGAACTACCGGGATTGGCTCTTTGCGTGGGTCAAAACCTTCTTCCATGCATCTGTGGAAAATGTTCGGGAAGTGTTTCAGGATCGTTTCTTCACCGAGAGGCCGCATGTCTTCCCAGACAAATTCCGTGTCGTCTTTCTCCATCTGTGCGAAGATTGCCTGGCTTAAGAGATCACGTGGCTGAAGTTCTTCTGTAAAACGCTGTCCATTCTTGTCGTACAGGAGTGCTCCCTCGCCTCTTACAGATTCGGAAATCAGGAATCGTCTGCCTGGTTTGTGGGAATACAGGGTTGTCGGGTGGATCTGCACGTAATCCAGATGTTCGAGTACTACCTGATGTTTCATTGCGATTCCGAGACCGTCACCGGCGATGTGCGGGAAGTTGGTGGAGTTTTTGTAAAGTCCGCCGAGACCGCCGCAGGCAAGGACTACGTATGGAGAGCGGACCGGATATACGTTATTCTTCTCATCCATGATAATAACGCCGCCACAGATGTTGTCTTTGGCGATCAGATCGACCATGGTCATGTATTCGCAGATTTCAATATTGTCTCTGGTCTGCGCTTCACTTAAGAGTGTCTGGGTGATCTGTTTGCCTGTGACATCCTCGTAAAAAAGGATTCGTGGCTGTGAGTGTGCACCTTCTCTGGTGAATGCGAGTTCGCCATTTGCATCACGTTCGAAGGTGACATTGTGGCGGATGAGATCGCGGATTATGCTGTTGGAACTGCGGATCATGAGGTCTACGGCTTTTTTGTTGTTTTCGTAATGACCTGCTCGCATGGTGTCTTCAAAATAGTTATCATAATCTTCTTCGCCGCGGAGCATGCAGATTCCGCCCTGTGCAAGAAAGGAGTCGGACTGGTCTGCCTGTTGCTTCGTGATCATCAGAACTTTCATCCTGGAAGGCAGATTCAGAGCACAGTAAAGCCCTGCCGCTCCGGTTCCTACTATTATGGCGTCGTAATATTCATTCATTTCTTTATCCTCTCGCCGGATAATCCGGACTTTCCTTTTATCATTTCCGCCAGTATACCACCAGACATGATGGGTGTCAAGACACCTGTGTATATTGTCATAAACACCAACAAGACGAATAATATGATTTATCAAAAAAGCTGGTCAGATTTCACTTCTAACCAGCTTCATAAACATATGATTTACTTTTTCTTTACTACACCTCAATCCTCATCCAATATTTCCTTCAGTTCACGAACTTCATAACCTGTATACTGCGCTATCTTCTCAAATGACTCTCCTGCATTAAACATCTGACGTACTATTTCTTTTTTTCCAATATCATAGCCCCTTCCATAACCTGTGTCATATCCTGTATTATATCCAGCCTCATACTCTGCCTTCCGGAGCTTCTTTTCTTCCTCTTCTTTGTCATATTCGAATATACTCATTGCGATAACCTCCGATTTATGCTTTCGAAGGAATTCTGCAAGGATTCCACTTTGAATACAATCGTTTACCGCCTGTTCTACAGCAGTGTTCAGTTCAGCGGTCCTTGCGTATTCCCGCACTTTTGCTACGTATTGTGCATATTCTCTCAGTGTATGGCACTGTTCCATCAGATCTTTGTTATGGCCTTCGTTGATATTCAACGTCAGTACCTTCAGTTCCAGTTTCGGATCTGCAGTTGGTGTTTCGTAGGCTTCTGACAGAGTATTTTCCCATCTGTCAGCTTTTTTCTCCGTTCCATTGTAAAAAACAATGAAACTCGGTGCCGAGATTTTTTGCTGTGTTGACGAATACAGAGATTTATGATCTACCAATTTCTGGTACTCACTTGATATGTAAAATAAATCTCTTAACGGCATGTTGGGGTTATAGGTTGACTGGTGCTCATACAAAAATAAATTTGTATCAATAATAAACGCCAGGTCATTCTTCATTCCCATATAAATCGCATTCTCAAGTGTCACAATCTCCAGATCATCTGCATTCTCATACGCTGTTCCATTAATTGCATTATACAGAGATAACAGATTCTTACGATCCGAAAACAGCATCCGGAACACCGTATCTTTGTACTTCCTGTTCGCTGTCAGTGTAATTTCCGTTTTTCTGATCTTCTTTGCAGTTACTTTCCGGTTCTTTCTTTTTGCCATAGGCAGTACCTCCTGTCATACACAGGAGTTCAAGAACGTATCGTGCTATTTTCATTACCACTTCGAACCCCTGCTTTCTGAATTTAATTGAATTTAAAAGCATGGATTTCTGAAATGATTTTAGAAAATAAATAGACGGCAAAAATGCCCTGAACTTTTGAGAAATATGCTTTGTTTTATATTAGCATCCTTTTTCTCTTCATTCAAGGCATTTTCCTTCTATTTTAAGAAATTACTTATTACGTTTCTTTTCTTTTTCCCCATGTCAGTCTTTTTGAGGATAAAAAGCTGTATCAGACAGCCTGCTGCTGTCAGTATAATTCCGAGCCCCAGAGTCACCGGTAAACTTGTCAGACCCAGAGAACTGTATATCTCTTCATAATCTAAGGCGAATACACCCAGCATGAATCTGCCCCATGTTACTGCAAGCAGTGAACTTGGCAGTACTGAAGAATACTCTTTTGCACGAAATGTGGCAGCTGCTGCGATTATCGAGATCAGAAGTGTTGCCACAAACACTATCAGGCGCACTATCCTGTTCCATCTGTTAAAGTCAGAATCTGACAATAAAATCATCAGCAAAATATAAACATTCATCAGCAGAAATGTATTAATTGCATCTCCCAGATTTCTTGCCTTTACATATATTATTACCAGTATAATCAAGATTATTACCATAAGTACCGCTTCTATCCTGCCAGAACTCCCGCCATCGCCATCTTCATCCATCGAAAAGCTATACAAAAACCAAAAAATCGGCATCGGCAAAGATAAAAGCCATACTAAATAGTAAACCTTCTTCCAGTAAGAGCCTGCAGCCCAGCACAATATCATGGCTGCTAGCCCCAGAATCCCTAATACCATTTTTCTCCTCCATTCCTTTTGATACCTCAGTATAGCATTTTCCTTTTACATATTTGTTCTTTTTTATCTTCCGGTGCTGTACTTCACGATCAGCAGCTCCACACTCAGCACATCCTGCAGTCTGCCTGTCTTCACTGCTTCCTCTGAATCCACAAAATCTACTTCCGCCTGTTCAAGCTTCTCCGTACTGTACGCCCGTGCACAGGTCAGCAGATTCCGTACCACAAACGACGGCACACCAAGTCTTGATGCGATCTCACTCTGCGCCGCACCCTCTCCCGACATCTTCTTCGCCAGCGTCATCTGGCGGAACTGCTTTGACAGAAGGAACAGAATCCTCATCGGCGGCTCCCTGAGGGTCAGGAGGTCATTGTAGAGATCCAGTGCTTTCCTCTGGTTCTTCTCCGTAACTGCACGGACCATCTCAAAAATCTTATTCTCCGTCCGTGTCGTACAGATTTCCTCAATATCCTCTGCCGTAACCACATCACGTCCCATCGTAAACGTGATCAGCTTCTCCAGCTCATTCCGGATATTTCCCATGTCGGTCCCCGTCTTCGTCAGAAGAAACTCCATATCACGTGTCGTGATCTTTCGTCCCTCACGTCCGAGGATTCCTGCTGCCCATCTCATCAGAGTTTTTTCATCCTGTTTTGCGAACTCCACGATTCGCCCTTCAGCCTTGACTGCCTTGTACATACGGCTTCGTTTATCCACTTCTTCTTCCACAAAAACCATCCGCACATAATCCGGCAATGTCTTTATATAATCAGCAAGTTCATCACACTTGTTCTTAAAAAACCCAGAGTTTTCCACAAGAATCACCCTGTAATCCGCAAAAAAAGGCATCGTTTCACAGAGATCAATCATCTCCCTCACTTCGATTCCCTTTCCCTCATATTTGCTGAAATTCATTGTATCGTCATCCGGGTTCAGAGCTTTTATCAGTTTATCCTTGTACTGGATCTTCAGATAGGCTTCATCCCCGCACAAAAGATACACTCGCCTGAAATTCCCTGTCTTGATATCTTCCTGTAAATTTTTCACAAAAAAATCCTCCTGAAAATTGTCCCTGTTCTTTCCTCATAAACAGAAAAAATAAGATTCCCGTTCTCTTCTCTGCCATTACAACTCAGTTTTCCAGCCGGATACAAATCCATAGAACTGTTGAAACGATACAGCTGCAGCGCATGATTTTCTCTGATTTCTTTCGGCTCAATGACAATCGTATAAACAGTTTCCCCATCCGGCACAATCGGGTCAAATGTAAAATCAAGCTGAGTTTCTGCAATCTGCTGTGCACTCAGAAATGCTTCTGCCAGTTTCTTCCCTTCTTCATCCTGAAGCAGCATCTGACACCCACCGTCCGGTACTGCACCATTTTTGAGATAGCCCTGTACCAGAATGTGATCAAACGCCGATGAAGCCACAAATGTCTGCGTAACCCTGTCACCAGAAACAATATCCTGAAGATTCTGTCCCACCCGGTAAATATTCCGGACAGAAAACTCTCTCCACTCCGTTTCTTCCACAAACAACGGTCTGTACAGCAAAATCGCCAGCATCACAGCCAGAATTGCAGTTACTGCTCCCCAGCCTCTTTTTCGGATCAAAACCGGCACGATATGTTCTATTTCCAATTCCCTATTCTGCAGCAAACGGCATCCATCTGCGGCAAGAAAAAGCAGTATTCCCACCATTCCAATACTGTAACGGTTCTGTGCCTCCCACATCAGATAGAAAAGAATATTTCCCGGCAGCACAAGCCTCAACAGCATTCCTGTGCCCATCCTTCCACTTATCATAGATGCAGCCGTTCCTGCCAGCGTCAGAAACAGAATCATCACATAAAAAATCTGCGCCCAGTACAGAAACAGATCGTTTTTTTCTCCACAAATATATTGAAAAGCTCTGGAATCTTTCAATGGATAAAGCCATTCCGACTGAAACCCGCAGGAACCATCCTGCCAGACAGTCAGCATTTTTTCACCTGCAAGAGAAATTGTACCTTTTACACCCAGATTTCTGATTCTTTTCCCTGCTTCCTGCAGATCTGCTTTTGTCTTTGCTTCTTCTCCGGGGATCCGGGCTGTAAATTCTACATCTTTCTTTTTGTAAGTTCCATCTCCTCCAACTCCCATCATTACAAAATGAGCCGGTGGAAATGCTTTATCGGAACTGTCAAAATCTGCATAATGATTTCGAAGCATGCCTGTCCCGACCCAGGTCAGACCACATATCACCAGAAAAGGAATCAGACATGCAGCCAGTCTGCACCGATTCCAGCCTTTCACACAGACTGCCATGATCAGAAATGCAAGCGGAAGGATTCCCTCTGTTATCCGGATTCTCATTCCGACCGCAGTAAAAATCCCCGTACATGCCGCATAGATTATCTGACTTCGTAAATTCACCGCTTTCCACGTCTTCCATCCGAAATAAATTCCCGCACTCAGAAACGGAAGCAGGCATACAGTTGTATAATGCCACGGAATCCATATATAAATAATCGGATCAAAAAGGCTCAGAACCGCCACAAGAAATCCCCGATGGATATCCTCAGTTTCACATGCCAGTTTCCACATGAACAGCAGCGCAAGATCAATGCTTACTAGTCCCAGAAGATGAGAAGGCCAGTATAAACCGGATACTCCCAGTTTCCCCGCAATTTTTAGAACCCAGTAGAGCAAAATTGTAACCGGATGATTATGTGGATAACGCTGAAAATACGAATCATAAAAATCCGGTGAAATATGTCCATCCGCCTGCATATACCAGGCTTCATCCAGAACCAGAAGGTTATCATACCCTACCCAGTAACGCACATAATACAGATACAGGAACTGTAATACCAGAATCAGGAGGAAAACAATGGCAGTTGCCTTCATAAGTGTATGTTTTTTCCATGAGCGGCACCAGTCTGCCAGTTTCACAAACAACAGCAGCAGAAATATACTTCCTGCCAGGATCAGCGGAAACATTGTTCTGTTTTTGAATATGTTTTTTGCCTGCGGAATGGTACATAATGCATGAAGCAGTACCCATCCGAGGCACCCCAAAAGCAGTGATGATACCAGATACAAAACCATTTTTCGCATACGCTCCATGTCTTCTGCCTCCTTCTGATCTATTTTCCTGTTTATCATACTACAAAACAGATGTAGATTCTACGCTGTTTTTTCGTTACAAAAAGTTTTCATACGCATAGAATGCCCATCTGTATAAACCGTGACCGCTCCGCTTTTCATCGTGCATTCTGTCTGAATTCCGTTCTCTTCAAGACGTGCTGTTGTCTCCGGTGACGGATGCCCATACGTATTGGATTCCGAACAGGAGATCACCGCAAGTTCCGGCTTTATCTTATCCAGGAATTCCTGACAGGTAGAATACCGTGACCCATGATGCCCTACTTTAAGAAAATTCACATCATCAAGTTTCGGAAGCAGCTTTTTCTCCGTCTCTACTCCAATGTCACCGGTAAAAAGCCCCCGGAACTTCCCATACCGTAGTTCCATTACAATCCCTTCTTCATTTACATCCGTCCCCTTCGCATCTGTCTCCGGCGACAGGATTTCCAGAGAGCCATCCCCAAACCGCAGTTTCTGCCCCTGATGAAGCCTCAGCACAGAAATCCCGCACCTCTTCGCCTGATCCTCCAGTTCATAATAGACCTCCTCCGGTGCCTTCCAGTCCGGGAGGAGCAGATTTTTTATATGCAGTGTTGTGAGATGTTTTTCCTTCAACGTCAGCAGTTCCTGTACGCCACTGATATGATCAAGGTCCGTATGTGAGATCAGCATGGCATCCACCACCGAAATCCCCTGATTTTTCAGATATGGAAGGATCTGATACGACGCAACCTTTTTCTTACTGCTGCTGCCTCCATCCACCATGACAGTTTTGCCGCCCGGAAGCTGTATCACGATCCCATCTCCCTGCCCGATATCCAGACAGGTGATCAAAAGCTCCCCTCTCTGCCGGAACCCCAGAATCAAAATACTCACACAGACAACAGCCACACAGATCCCCCGCGGCAGGAATCTCCGCACACGACATTCTTCTTTTTCCCGCAGAAACAAAGCAGCCTGGATCCCTCCCAGCAAGATCACATAATATATCACACATCTCCATATCTTTGGCGCACCGCCGATCCACGTACAAAACGGAACTGCACCGGCCAGCACACAAAGTTTCTCATAACACATCAGCAGAATTTCCCCCGGAATCAGACAGAAGCCTGCCAATTGAATACTCACAAATCCAATACCCGCACAGCACAGCCCGCAGATCAGCACTACACTTACCGTAGGGAGCACAACCAGATTCAAAACGATCCCCAGAACTGACACCTCCCCGTATATCCGAAGAATCACCGGCAGGGTCGTAAGCTGTACCGCCAAGGATGACAAAAGCGTTTTGACCCACGCCCGGTCGCTCTCCACCAGACGATTCAAAGCCGGAGCCACGATTCCCAGGCCCGCTACTGCCCCAAATGAAAGCAGGAAGCTGCTGCTATACAGATACGCCGGCGTGTCAAGCAATAAAAGTATCGCCGATGCAGCCAGCGCAGTCAGAAGGTCATAACTTCTCCCCAGAATACGTGCCCCGATCGCAAGCACAAACATACAGACTGCGCGCATGGCAGACACACTGCTGCCTGTCAGCATCCCGTACTGCAGGATCACGCTCAGTGAAAGAAAGCCAGCCAGCCCGTTCCCCAGTGAAAGTTTCTTGAGCAGCGAAAACAGTCCCATTCCAAGCACACTGATATGAAGCCCTGAAATAGCCAGGATATGCACCATTCCTGCCATCTGATACCGCAGTTTTACCTCTTCATCCAGACTGCTTTTTTCGCCCAGAAGCATTGCCTGATAGATACCCGCGTCCTCCCCCGCTGCCTCTTCAAGAATCCCCGTTATTCTTTCCCGGAGATCCGTAAGAAACTGTCCATATCGCGAATAGCTCCTGCTCTTCTTCTGTATGATCCCATTTTTCAGGAAATAATAGATCCCCTGGCAGGCATAATACTGCTGCGAATCAAATTCTCCCGGATTTCTGGGCGCAGAAACACGTTCCAGTTCACCCCTGACCTGGATGATCATACCTGTCCGCAGATCTTCTTCGGATTTTTCATTTAAAAACACTCTTATATTTCTGATAGGAATTTTTTCTGACCGATATGCCAGATAGACTTGTTTGAGATAGACAGAAAGAGAATATTCCGTGTCCTGACACCGCTGTACTTCCCCGCAGATCACAGCCGATGGATGCGCCTCGATATATTCCCGGACCTCTGCTGGCAGGGGATTCCCTCTTATGAGCGGAATCCCTGCCAGGTCCAGAATACACAGACACAGCATCAGGAACACGCATGCAAAACACATTGGCCTTTTTCGCATTCCTCTTCCCTTCTGTGTAAAGTGCCTCAGGAGTTACTGTTCACTACGTTCACAGTAACCTTCAGGATTCTGTATTCTCATCCGGAAGCACAAGATCTTCATTTTTTTCGTAAAATTTATATAACGGCAGATTTTTCCGGAAGTTTCCTCCGCTGTTTCCTTCTATGGAGATCTGCACCTTATCCACCTCACAGGAATCTACAATGGAATTCACCACGGAATAAACAGAGATATTCTCTGCCACGCTCAGTGCCGCATCCTGAAATTCACTGTTCAGATCAAGGTAACAGATCCGGTCCGCCGTGATCGCATTGATCGCCACTGTATGCTCTGGAATCGTTGCATAATGCCCATCTTCCAGAGGTCCCTTGGCAAGCTGTTCCAGAACGACTCGCTCCTTCGGAAGTGTCCTTCTGTAATAGACATTCCGTGTTTCTTTCAGCAGGCGCTTGCCGCTCTTATCCGCAAAATACAAGGTAAAAGTATCATACCTGTAGTTGTCTTCATTCTTCTTTGATACTTCGACAAACGTGTCGTCTGTCATATCTCCGATTTCCTGATTTCTTGAATCCTTAAGCGGCTGTCCCGCCACCGTAAAACGGACCTTTGCGATCCCCGGTATCTGGAGAAATGTCTGGACGATACCATCTCTTGTCAGGATTTCCCTCACCTTGCTCATTTCTGAGTATTCTTTGCTGAAATCAATGACCAACACATCATCCTGCAGATCATAAGAACTCACAGAGACATTTTCCGGGAGAAGGCCGATCCCGTCTTCCGGCACATCTGTACTGCCTAACATCTGGATCAGTTCTTTCACCATGTATTCTTTGGTTTCTTCTTTTGGCTCGTAAGTTTCACTCTTGAGCGCAGTTTCATTTGTATTGAGATAATAAAAATTATATTTACTGTCTTCTTGCTTCGACTGTATGGTTTCTATGCTGCATCCCGCAAACAAAGTACAGACCAGCAGCGCCAGAAGAAGCACACCTGATATTCTCTTCATCCGGCACCTCCTACGGAATATATGACAGCGGGACACGAACGGAAAAAGTAGTTCCTTCCCCTTCTTTGCTGAACACCTTGATCACTCCATGATGCATGCCGATCGTGCTTCTCGTGATCGCAAGACCAAGCCCGGTTCCTCCGATCTCTCTGGAGTGGGACTTGTCCACCCTGTAAAATCTCTCAAAGATACGGCTCAGAGAATCCTCCGGGATACCCATTCCGGAATCAGCAACCGTCACATAAAAGAATTTGTGATCCGCATCCAGCGATACTCTTACCCATCCATCGTCTACATTGTACTTGATCGCATTTTCTACCAGGTTACTGATCGCAGATGTAAATTTCAGCTCGTCCACATCTGCCTCCACCGGGCGGAAACTGTCGAGGATCAGGTCAATATTTCTCTTGTCCGCGATCGGACGCAGACGTTTCAGGATATCCTCCAGAAGCTGGTTGATCGACATATGCTGGATCTGAAGATCTGCATTTTTCTTATCCATCTTGACCAGCGTCAGAAGGTCTGTGATGATCCTGTTCTCACGGTCGATCTCCGCTGTGATGTCACGCATAAATTCCTGATACAGATCCTCCGGGACCCCATGCTGTCCTACCAGGGAATCTGCGAGGACTTTCATGGAAGTCATTGGGGTCTTGAGTTCATGAGAGACATTTGATACAAACTCCGATCTCGACTCATCCAGAACTTTCATTCTGGCAAGCATCTTGTTAAAAGCATCTGTGATAAGTTCTGTCTCCGTATAGTCAGGCACACAGATCTCATCCTGCTGGTATCCGTCTGTCAGATCCTCGATTGCCTTGGTAACTCTCGCAAGCGGCTTCACCAGGATCGTTGACAGGATATACGCCAGAAACAGCGATAATACGACAATGATACAGATGATCAGGATCCCCTTCTGCTCCAGATCCCCGGCGATCGCCGCAATCTCACTGCTGGAGATGTTTATCACCATCGCTCCCTGAACCTGCGACACATCCGCACTCCTGACCGGGACCACCAGTTCGATCATCTGACCTGTCTTCCTGTATTCATTTGAACCGCCGTTTCTGAAACACCGTATCACCTTTGAGGAGACAAGTGTCCTTCCCTCATCTACATGATAGGTATCTTTGACAATCTTAAAATCTCTGTCAACCAGAAGGATCCTTCCACCATAGACATTAGACAATAACTCCAGCTTGCTGTTGACAGCCTCAGAGCTGGAGTCATTGAGATAATTTTCCTTGATGATCTGGTCACAGAGAATCTCGCATTCTGTGCGTACTGCACTCACGCTGACTTCTACCGCCTGATTTTCGTAATAGTATATCATCAGTTGTGTCACGATAATTCCCGGCACGATTCCCAGAATAATAAGGATAATAAAGATACGAAAACGCAGACTTTTAAAAAATCTTGTCTTTTTTTTCGTTACCATGGGTTATGCCTGGAAATAGTATCCTACACCCCATTTGGTGTGTACATACTTCGGCTCACTGGGATTCGCCTCAATTTTTTCACGAAGACGACGGATATGTACATCGACAGTACGGACGTCACCCGGATATTCATATCCCCATACGATATTCAGAAGATTCTCACGGCTGTAAACCTTGTTCGGATTGAATACCAGAAGTTCCAGCACATCAAATTCCTTCGCTGTCAGATTGATCTCTCTGTCCGCGATGAATACACGACGACTCTCGCAGTCCAGCTTAAGGTCACCTGCCTGGATCGTCTTTGCTTTTTCTTTCTCTTCATGTTCAGAACGGGCACGACGCATAATGGCTTTGATACGTGCCTTGACCTCAAGGATGTTGAACGGTTTGGTGATATAATCATCTGCACCGTAATCCAGTCCCAGGATCTTGTCCATGTCTTCGCCTTTGGCAGTAAGCATAACGATCGGCACATTGGAAAATTCCCGGATCTGCTGGCATACTTCCAGCCCATCCATCTTAGGCAGCATCAGGTCCAGAAGGATAATATCGTATTTATTCTCCTTTGCCTTCTCCACTGCTTCTTCTCCATCGTAAGCACAGTCCACTTCCATTCCGTCCTGTTCCAGATTAAAGCGGATTCCTTTTACGATCAGTTTTTCGTCATCTACTACTAAAACTTTTCTGCTCATTCCATTCTCCTTATTTTACTGCAATCTTATCCTTTATCATTGAAAAGGTACTTTCTTTGATTCCGGGGACCTGCATGATCTCCTCGATGCTGGAAAAACCTCCGTGTTCCTCCCTGTATGCAAGGATTGCCTGTGCCTTGGAATCTCCGATGCCTGACAGTGTCTTGAGCGTCTCGGCATCTGCTGTATTCAGATTGACAATTCCATCTTCTGTACCCATGCTTTCTCCCGTTCCTGTAGTCTCAGGTACCGCCGGAACAAGATTGCCTTCCTCCGCTTCCTGAACAGTCGGTACATAAACCTGCTGTCCGTCACTGAGTGGCTGTGCCTGATTGACAGAAATCCCGGAAGCCTCTTCCGTCATTCCTCCCGCTGCCTCGATCGCCTGAAAAACACGGCTGTCCGGCTCCATCTCATAGACTCCCGGCTGATTCACAGCGCCACAGACATCCACAAAAATCTCCTGCGGTTCAGGTGTCACTGACGGAATTTCGTCAGTCATCTCTCCTTCCTCCTGCTCTGTTTCTTCTACAGTATCAGAAGTATCTTCCTGGCTCTCAAGCAATATCTCATCACTTCTCGTGCCACATCCCGCGCAGAAAATCCCTGCCAAAAGCGCGATCGGCAAAAGCACTGTACAGTATTTTCTTATTGATTTTGTGATAATACCGGTTCACTCCCTTCTATATTAAGGCAGTCTCCCCCGGTATATACTTGACCATGTCTTATTTTACCCAATTCCCCTGTGTTTTACAATAGGAAACTTCTATTCTTCCAGGATTACCCTTATTTCTGCCATTTAAAGATCACGATCCCGGCGATCGCGATCAGCATTCCCAGGACTTTTCTCCACTCAAAAGGCTCTTTATCCACACCAAAAAGCCCCAGCAGTTCGATCAGATATGCAACGATCAGCTGCGAGATCACGATCAGCATGGCTGCTTTTGCAGGGCCGAGCGCGCCCATGCTCTGGATCACGGTGATCGTGATAAATGCTCCGATCACGCCTCCAAGAAGTGTGTATTTATTCTCCACCTGCCATAACGCAGAAATGCTCTGCCGCCCTGTAAAAAGCCACGCAGCAACGCAGACTGCAAAAGCTGAGAGCTGCACCCAGCCCGTCGATACCCACAGGCTGCTCTGTTTCGTCACTTCCGTATTAAAAACTCCCTGAATACTCATCAATGCACCTGAGATCAGTGCTGCAAGAAATCCCCACATAGTAATATCCCTCCGCAATATGCAATGCAATAAAAAGAGACTGGTTTATCAATTCCAGTCTCTTTATCCTGTTTAATATCAGCATATACGGATCTCGGTGTTTTTATACACTTTAATATCTGCTGTTATTTGTCACTGTTTCTGAACTCTTCGTCCTTTTTCTGTGCTCTTTTTTTCTTGATCCACTGAAAACCCTGATAGAGCAGCATTCCTACAATATAGATAACAATGACTGCACCAAACATATACATCGTGGATCCTGTTGAATTTCCCATACAGCGCCTCCTATTTCAGACGTCTTTTCGAAGACTGCGCAGTACTTTTATTGAAAGCAGCCCCGCTGCAGCCGCCGCAGCTTCCACAGTTGCCGCTGCATCCACTGCAGCCCATGTGTTTGCCTTCTTTGGCATTTTTTACATTTTTGTAGATTATGTATGCACAATATCCAAGGATCAAAGCCATGATAATAATATTTGCCAGCATTTCACTCATCCTCTCTTTAAATACTGCCAGTCATATAAAGTGAAAACAGAGGCCGGACACATCAACTGCATCCAGCCCCTTTATTATTTCATAATTTCTTATGCCTGTACAGAACGTTTGGAATAAACTTTCTGATCTTTGTATGGATCTGGTCTGAACAGCAGGAACAGCATTGCGATAAGTACTACGAATCCTACTACAGTACCGATACCAAATGCTCCACCAGTTACGAAAGAACCGATCTGATAGAAGCAGAGGCAAACGATGTAAGCGAATACGTTCTGGAAGAGAATTGCGAACCAGAACCATTTCTTGTCGTTCATTTCTTTTGCCATTGTTGCGATAGCTGCAAGGCAAGGAGAATCAAGAAGGTTGAACATCAGGAAGGAGAAAGCTGCGATTCCTGTCGGGAACCAGCTTGCAACACCTGCTGCAACGTTTACTGCATCTTCTGTATCACCAGCTACGTTAGCCAGGACACCCATTGTAGATACGATAGCTTCTTTTGCTGTGAAACCGGAGATAGAAGCTGCTACCGGCTGCCACTCGCCAAATCCAAGTGGTGCGAAGATCGGAGCGATCACACCGCCGATTGCTGCCATAAGGCTGTCTGCGCTGTCTTCTACCATACCGAATCCACCATCTGTGAATCCAAATCCACCAAGGAACCACATTACTACACAAGCAAGGAACAGGATTGTACCAGCTTTGATGATGAAGCCTTTCAGTCTTTCCCATACGTGAAGGAGAACTGTCTTAGCCTGCGGAATATGATACTGCGGAAGCTCCATTACGAACGGAGCCGGTTTACCGGAGAACGGTTTTGTTTTCTTAAGAATGATCGCTGCTACAAGTACAGCTACGATTCCGATGAAGTACATCAGAGGAGCGATAAAGGAGCTCTCTGCATATCCTGCGGTCTCACCAGCAATTACACCACCCATAAGAGCGATAACCGGAAGTTTTGCACCACAAGGAATAAATGTTGCTGTCATGATAGTAAGACGTCTGTCATTATCCTGCTCGATGGTCTTGGAAGCCATGATTCCAGGGATACCGCATCCAGAAGAAATAAGGAGCGGAATGAAGCTCTTACCGGAAAGTCCGAAGTGACGGAATACACGGTCCATAACAAATGCAATACGTACCATGTAACCACAGTCTTCAAGGATGGACAGGAACAGGAACAGGATCGCCATCTGAGGGACGAATCCAAGTACTGCACCAAGACCACCGATGATACCGTCAACTACAAGTCCCATTACCATATCGCCAGCGCCGATGCTGCTGAGGATATTGGTTGCAAAGTCCTGAATAGCTACTACGAATACATCATTTGTCCAGTCTGTTACGAATGTACCAACTGTTGTTACAGATACATAATATACTAACCACATGATCGCGATGAAGATCGGGATACCAAGGATACGGTTGGTAACGATACGGTCGATCTTATCGGATACGGTAAGTTTGTCTTTGCCTTTCTTAACAGTTGTGTTTACGACCTTCTGGATGAAAGTATATCTCTCATCTGTTACGATACTTTCCATATCATCGTCATGTTTCTTTTCGATTGCCTGACGTTTGCTGTCTACAGTAGACTGTGCAGAAGCGGAAAGTTTGATGGATTCCTTTACTTTCTCATCGTTTTCAAGGAATTTGATCGCATACCATCTCTTCTTGTCTTCTGTGATGGATTCCGGAAGGACATCCTTCACATCAGCGATAGCTGCTTCCATTTCTTTGGAGAAGACTTCTTTTGGAAGATCAGCGCTGCTCTTCTTTGCTGTTTTGATTGCTTCGTCGATCAGTTTGTCAAGACCTTCGCCCTTCAGTGCGGATGTCTCAACGATCGGGCAGTCAAGCAGCATGGAAAGACGCTTAACATCAATCTTGATTCCTCTTTTTTCAAGAAGGTCTGCCATGTTCAGCGCGATGACAACCGGAACACCGGTCTCAACAAGCTGAGTGGTCAGATACAGGTTACGCTCGATATTTGTTGCATCGACAAGGTCGATGATAACATCTGGGTTCTCTTTGAGGACATAGTCACGGCTGACTACCTCTTCCAGAGTGTATGGTGACATGGAATAGATACCAGGAAGGTCAGTTACGATAACATCCTCGCCTTTTCCTCTTTTGCCTTTTAATTTACCTTCTTTTTTCTCTACAGTAACTCCCGGCCAGTTTCCTACATACTGGTTAGCGCCCGTTAATGCGTTGAACATTGTTGTTTTACCACAGTTCGGGTTGCCGGCAAGTGCAATCTTAATTGCCATTTTTTCTTACCTCCTTAATCCCTCTTTGTTGCAGCCATAGGACCGCTCAACAAAACTTTAATTCTTATGTACAGAACATGATTCATTGCTGGGAACAGCAATCCTTATTTTACCTGTACGCACTGAGCATCGTTCTTTCTTACGGATAACTCATAGCCTCTTACAGTGATCTCAACAGGATCTCCAAGCGGAGCGACTTTTCTGATGTAGATTTCGCTTCCTTTGGTGATTCCCATATCCATAATGCGTCGTTTGTAAGCGCCGTCTCCCTCAATCTTAGTTACAACAACGGTACTTCCGACTTTTGCCTCACCTAAAGTCATTGTTCTGTCTCCTTTCCTCTTGTTGATTTTTATATAATAAGCTGACGGCTGTGAAAAGATAAAAAGCTTAGTTTGCGCTTTCCACAGCTTACGCCCCTGACGAATCATTGCACTGCTGCGCAGTTCCATGATTCTGGGCTGTCAGATCATAATATGCTTTGCCATATCTGAGTTGACTGCTACACGGGCATCTTTGACGTTAACGATTACATTGCCGCCGATCGCAGACACTACTGAAATCTCTGTACCTGTTACAAATCCAAGGTTTGCGAGAAATCTTCTTGTTTCTTCATTTCCACCGATCTTGAGAATTGTATTTACTTCGCCGATTCCGGCCATTGTAAGTGGCATCATGGTATCTACTCTTCTTTCTCTAATGATAATTTTTTTCGTTTAAAAAGACCGCAGTCACAGACCACTTCCCTTTTCTACTAAGTTAGTATATTCTAACGTTGGTAAGCTGTCAAGCACTTTTTTTCGTTCTATATAACTTGCATTCGTTAATCATAACCATAATTTGCATCATAAAACTTTTATTTGTCGCAAGTGACTCTTGTTTGTTATATACAATATTCGTTCGTTTTACATAACTATTGTGCAAATTTGTATAAAAAAATTCCTGCCTTTCCGGGCAGGAGTCTCTGTTTGTGCCAAAATATGCAATTATAAAAAACATTGGATTTTTGCGGTTTTCTCTGCATTCATCTTGTTCCGGACGCGAAAATATGATATGATATCAATAATACAAAGCAATACGAGATTATGCAAACAAACGCATGATTTCTTTCAGCAGAATTGGGGTGTAAGAATGCATACAAACGAATCCGCCGAAAACTATCTGGAAACGATTCTTATCTTAAGCAAATCCCATCCGGTCGTTCGCTCCGTAGATGTTGCCTCTGAACTTGGATTCAAGAAATCCAGCGTCAGCGTTGCCATGAAGAAGCTTCGTGAGACCGATCAGATCACCGTATCACCTGAGGGATACCTTTACCTGACCGAATCAGGACGTGCAACCGCAGAGAAAATTTACGAGCGTCATCTCTTTCTTTCTGAGTGGCTTGAGAAACTGGGTGTTGACCCGGTTGTTGCAGCAAGTGATGCCTGCAAGATCGAGCACGTGATCAGTACCGAAAGCTTTGCCGCGATCAAGAAACACATTGATCTTGACAGTATGGAATAATAGATTTCTATTATCAGATATCAGATTTGTACAGTAGTTTCAAAAGGCAAGAGCCTGGCAGTTACGCCAGGCTCTTTTCTAATTTCTCGATCATTTCATCGATATGTTCTTTTGTGATAACAAGCGGAGGTACGAGACGGAGTACGTCGCTTCCTGCTGAGATCACAAGAAGTCCGTTCTCAAGTGCCTTTGTCACAACACTTCCCACAGTCGCTCCTTCGATCACCAGTCCCTGCATGAAACCTTTTCCACGACGCGCTGCGACGATCGGGTATTTTTCCACAAGTGTATCGAGTTTTTCCTCTAAATATGGGGTTAATTCCTGTACATGTGCCAGGATACCGTCCTGCTCAAAGATATCAAATACTTTGCTGACAGCTGCACATACAAACGGGTTTCCACCATAAGTCGTGCCGTGATCTCCCGGTACGAGAGATGCTGCTGCTGCTTTTTCCCCGAGGACAAATGCTCCGACCGGGACACCGCAGCCAAGTGCTTTGGCACAGGTCATCACATCCGGTTTGACACCGTAGGACTGCCATGCGAAGTAATATCCGGTACGTCCCATGCCGCACTGGATCTCGTCAAAGATCAGGATAATGTCATTTTCGTCACAGAGTGCGCGAAGTCCCTCAAGGAATTCCTTCTGTGCCGGATAGATACCGCCCTCTCCCTGTACGACCTCTGTGATGATCGCGCAGGTCTTGTCTGTGATCTGTGCTTTGACGCTCTCAAGATCATTAAAATCCGCAAATTTCACACCACCGATCAGTGGTTCGAACGGCTCTCTGTAATGCTCTGTTCCTGTAACAGAAAGAGCTCCCATGCTTCTTCCGTGGAAAGAATGGTTCATTGCGATGATCTCATATTTCTGTGCTTCTTTGCCATATTTGGTATAGGCGTATTTACGTGCAGCTTTGAGTGCACCCTCGATCGCCTCTGTTCCACTGTTTGTGAAGAACGCTTTGGCAAGTCCGCTGGCTTTGACCAGTTTTTCTCCTGCTTCGCTCATCGGCTCATTGTAATAAAGATTGGAAATATGAGTCAGCTTGTCGATCTGTGCTTTTAAAGCCTCGTCATATCCCGGATAATGATATCCCAGTGCATTTACTGCGATCCCGGCAGCAAAGTCGAGATATTTTTTGCCCTCTGTATCATAGAGATAGCATCCTTCCCCATGGTCAAACATGACCGGGAAACGATTATATGTATGCAGAATACTTTCTTCTGCATGATTCATCTGTTCATTCATGCTCATTGTAATATTTCTCCCCGTCTTCTCTTAAAATAGCAGTACCGATACCTTTGTTTGTAAAGATCTCCAGAAGGAGGCTGTGCGGAATACGTCCGTCCAGGATATGTACTCTGTTTACGCCTTCCTCGATCGCATCGATGCAGTTCTGCAGTTTCGGGATCATTCCACCGCCTACATAACCGTCGCTGATCAGTTTTTCTGCTTCGTGTACATGTAACTCGGAGATCAGAGAACTCGGATCATCTTTGTCCTTGTATACACCCTCAATATCAGAAAGGAATACAAGTTTTTCTGCATGGACAGCCTCTGCGATCGCACATGCTGCATCATCTGCATTGATATTATAAGAATCAAAGTTTGTGTCAAATCCGATCGGAAATACGATCGGAAGGAAGTCTTTTTCGAGAAGATCCTGCAGAACCTTCGGATTAACTTTCTCGATATCACCTACATATCCGATATCTTCGCCCTTGGAAAGTTTCTTGTGGCACTGGAGAAGTCCACCGTCCTTGCCGCTGATACCAACAGCCTGTACACCGAGGGATTCCACCAGTGTAACCAGTTCTTTGTTGACTTTTGCGAGAACCATCTCTGCGATCTCCATAGTGTCTTTGTCTGTTACGCGGAGACCGTTTACAAAATGTGGTTCCATGCCAACTTTGTTGACCCAGCGGCTGATTTCCTTACCGCCTCCGTGAACGATGATCGGTTTGAAACCGATCAGTTTCAGAAGTACAACGTCCTTGATGACATTTGCTTTGAGTTCTTCGTCCAGCATGGCACTTCCGCCGTATTTTACTACTACGATCTTACGATTAAAACGCTGTATATAAGGAAGAGCCTCGATAAGAGTTTCTGCCTTGTCCAGATATTTCTGATTTACCATTTTTTCATTTCTCCTCGATTTTAAATTTTTTATGAACGATAATCCGCATTGATCTTGACATAATCATAGGTGAGGTCACATCCCCATGCGGTTGCGGTGCAGTCGCCCATCTTGATGTCTGCGATCGCAGTTACCGCTTCTTCGGAAAGGATCTTTGTCGCTTCTTCTTCGCTGTAATCTACAGCCACACCGTTTTCGATGATCTGGATCTTACCTGCCTTGCTCTCAAAGTAGAGGTCTACTTTTTCCGGATCAAACTGTGCACCTGAGTAGCCCATCGCACAGAGGATCCTTCCCCAGTTTGCATCATGTCCGTAGATCGCTGCTTTTGTAAGGGAGGAAGTAACAACAGATTTACTCAAAGTCACTGCCTGTTCCTTGCTCTCTGCACCGATGATCTTTACTTCAAACAGTGCAGTCGCACCCTCACCGTCGCCTGCGATCTTCTTGGCAAGTGTGGTGTTGATGTAATTCAGTGCCTCGCAGAATTTCTGATAGTCTTCGTTTTTCTCATTGATCTCCGGGTTCTCTGCCATTCCGTTTGCCAGCAGGAGAACAGTATCGTTTGTGGAGGTATCGCCGTCAACAGATACCATATTATAAGTATCTTTGACATCCTGGCTCAGAGCTTCCTGGAGAAGCTGCTTGGAAATGCATACGTCTGTTGTGACAAAACCAAGCATCGTGCACATATTCGGATGGATCATTCCGGATCCCTTGCACATGCCGCCGATCGTAACTGTCTTGCCGCCGATCTCGATCTCTACGGCAACTTCTTTCTCTACGGTATCGGTTGTCATGATCGCTTTGGCTGCTTCGTTTCCGGCTTCCAGAGTTCCTTTGAGCTTCGGAGCCATTGCCTTGACACCGTCGGAAAGTTTCTCGATCGGAAGCTGCATGCCGATAACACCTGTAGATGCAACCAGTACGCTGTTTTCATCTACGTTCAGAGTCTCTGCTGCTGCTTTTGCTGTTGCACGACAGTAGCTGAATCCCTCTTCTCCTGTACACGCATTGGCGATACCGCTGTTGCAGACGATCACCTGTGCACTTGGATGTTTATAAACGATCTCCTGGTCCCATTTGACCGGAGCTGCCTTTACAATATTTGTGGTAAAAGTTCCTGCTGCCACGCATGGTTTCTCGCTGTAGACCATTGCCATGTCAGTTCTTCCCTGATATTTGATCCCGGCTGCTGTGGATGCCGCCTGGAATCCTTTTGCCGCTGTAACTCCACCTGTAATAACCTTCATAATCTATACTCCTCCTTGGTACAAAAATCTCCGTTTTTATTTACGGAAGCATTGGAATCTGATGAAGTCCTTCTGCCTCGTCGAATCCGAACATCAGGTTCATGTTCTGTACAGCCTGTCCTGCTGCACCTTTTACAAGGTTGTCGATCGCGCCCATCATGATAACACGTTTGGTCCTCGGGTCGATCTTGAAGTTGACATCTACATAGTTGCTACCTTCGACGCATTTGGTCTGCGGGCATACGTCTTTGTCAAGGACACGGATGAATGTTTCATCTGCATAATATTTATCGTAAGCTGCTCTTACTTCTTCATAGGAAACTTCTTTCTTAAGAGAAGCGTATGCAGTTACCAGGATTCCTCTGTTCATCGGGATCAGGTGAGGTGTGAAGTTGATCATCACTTCCTGTCCGCATGCATATCCGAGCTGATCCTCGATCTCCGGTGTATGGCGGTGAGTTGCCACGCCGTATGCTTTGATATTCTCATTTACTTCGCAGTAAAGGTTCGGAACTTTTGCTCCTCTTCCTGCTCCTGAAGTGCCGGATTTTGCATCGATGATGATAGTGTTCGGATCGATCAGGTCTTCTTTGAGAAGCGGGTAGATGGATAAAGTGGAACAGGTCGGATAGCATCCCGGGTTCGCGATCAGTCTTGCTTTCTTGATGTCCTCACGGTTGATCTCGCACAGTCCGTAAACTGCCTCGTCGATAAACTGCGGTGATTTGTGCTCGATGCCGTACCATTTCTCATATTTCTTTACATCTTTGATACGGAAATCTGCACTCAGGTCGATGACCTTTGCTTTGGAAAGGATCTCTTCATTAACAAGAGATGCACAAAGCCCCTGTGGTGTTGCGGTAAAGATCACATCTACTTCGTCTGCAAGTGCAGCCATATTGTCGTCCATGCACTTCGCATCTACCAGTTTAAAAAAGTTCTGGTATACATCTGCATATTTCTGATCGATATAGCTCCTTGAGCCGTACCATGCAACTTCTACTTCTTTATGTCCAAGGAGCAGTCTTGCCAGTTCATTTCCTGCATAACCGGTTGCTCCGATGATTCCTGCTTTGATCATTTCTCATTCCTCCTAGAATCACAAATTAGCAGTTACATAATGTGCAACTGCTTAAAACTGTTGTAATTATACCATTACTGCTCATATATTCGCAGTAATTGGTCAAAATCCATTCCAAATTGCCTGCGGCAATGGGATTTTGCCCCGTATGTCTCAGGATTTTGCCATATCTGGCAAAACACTTCGCGGGACATTCTCCGTATAAACTGTATTGATTATACATCTATACTGCATAATATGCAATACAAAATTTTACCATCTTCGCATCCGCATTCCGCGATTTTATGTATTTTATATGTTATTTCCTATTTAATGATGCATTTTTATGCAAAAATTTCTTTTATTTTTTTGCATATTGGTATTGCATATTTATAAAAATTGTTGTATATTAACTCTTGTCGAAACACGACAGGGCTTAAGATTCACTGCTTTATCATACAATCACACTAAAGCGCAGGAATCTTTACCTTTTATAATATCAAATATTCATGTATCTGCCAAGTGCAGGGCATTAAATTTTCAGGAGGAATACATTATGAAAGAAAAAGTTGTACTTGCATACTCAGGTGGTCTTGATACCACAGCACTGATCCCGTGGCTGAAAGAAACATTTGATTACGAAGTTGTCTGCTGCTGTGTAAACTGCGGACAGGGAAACGAACTGGATGGTCTGGATGAGAGAGCAAAACTTTCCGGAGCTTCCAAATTATACATTGAAGATATCGTTGATGATTTCAGCGACAACTACATCATGCCATGCGTACAGGCAGGCGCTGTATACGAGCACAAATATCTGCTCGGAACCTCCATGGCCCGTCCGGCGATCGCCAAGAAACTCGTTGAGATCGCACGTAAAGAAAACGCTGTTGCTATCTGCCATGGTGCTACCGGTAAAGGTAACGACCAGATCCGTTTCGAACTTGGTATCAAAGCACTTGCTCCGGACATCAAAATCATCGCTCCTTGGAGAATGACAGATGTATGGACCATGCAGTCCCGTGATGATGAGCTCGCATTCTGCCAGGCTCATGGAATCAACCTTCCATTCGATGCAAGCCACAGCTACAGCCGTGACCGTAACTTATGGCACATCAGCCATGAAGGACTTGAACTCGAAGATCCTTCCCAGGCTCCGAACTATGATGACATGCTCGTTTTAAGTGTAACTCCTGAAAAAGCACCAGATAAAGAAACAGAAGTGACCATGACATTTGAGGAAGGTGTTCCGAAGACTCTCAACGGCAAAGCAATGAAAGTTTCCGAGATCATCACAGAGCTCAACCGTCTTGGCGGCGAGAACGGTATCGGTGTCGTTGATATCGTAGAAAACCGTGTTGTTGGTATGAAATCCCGTGGTGTATATGAGACTCCTGGCGGAACTATCCTGATGGCAGCTCATGAGCAGCTCGAGGAACTGATCCTTGACCGCGACACCATGGAAGCCAAGAAAAAGATCGGCAGCCAGTTCGCTCAGGTCGTATACGAAGGAAAATGGTTCACACCACTTCGTGAGGCACTCCAGGCATTCGTAGAGTCCACTCAGAAATATGTAACCGGTGAAGTTAAATTCAAACTTTACAAAGGAAACATCATCAAAGCTGGTACAACTTCTCCGTACAGCCTGTACAACGAATCTCTCGCATCCTTCACAACAGGTGACATGTATGACCACCACGATGCAGACGGATTCATCACTCTGTTCGGTCTTCCGCTCAAAGTTCGTGCAATGAAATTACTGGAAGTTGAAAAGAACAAAAACAACAAATAATCACAGCTTTTACTTTCCGGCGGTCTGTTTTCAGACTGCCGGATTTTTTATACCAAATTTCATGCAAATTTTTTGTACAATATTATACATAGAAGTTTTCATTTTATATTTGACAGAAAACATTTCCTATTTTATAATAATTTCATAAACAATAGTGTAAAACTTATATAGGTCCATAATTGGTTGGACGTCTCTACCAACTACCGTAATAGTTGCCTATAAGTGTTACTGTTTACTTTGTTTACAGTAACTTTTCGGGCAAAATATCCGGTATTTTTTTTGCCCGGAAGGTCCCAGACAAAAAAGGAGGTAGCTTATATGAAACCAACCACTTTTGCCATCAGAGGAACGGTATGTTTCAGCACAGACTCACAGAACCTCACCTGCCTTGAGAATGCATTTATCGTCTGTCAGGACGGACGTACTGTCGGTGTTTTCCCGGAGCTTCCGGCTCAGTTTGAAGGAATTCCTGTTGAAGATGTGGGCGATCAGCTTATCATTCCGGGAATGAACGATCTCCACCTTCACGCTCCGCAGTATGCATTTCACGGCATGTATATGGATCTGGAACTGCTGGAATGGCTGAATCAGGTTACTTTCCCGGAGGAAGCCCGCTATGCAGATCTCAGTTACGCCGAGAAAGCCTATTCTATCTTTGCAGAGGATCTGCGCCAGAGTGCCACGACACGTGCTTCCATCTTTGCAACCCTGCATGTAGAGGCAACCGAACTTCTGATGGATCTCATGGAAAAAACAGGTCTCAAAACCTATATCGGAAAGGTCAATATGGACCGCAATGGAACCGCTGACCTTCAGGAAAAAAGCGCTGTTGTTTCTGCGGGAGATACTGTCCGCTGGCTCACTGACACTGCCGGAAAATATGAGAACGTCAAGCCGATTCTCACACCACGTTTCACCCCTTCCTGCACAGATGAGCTTATGAATGCGCTGGCAGAACTCCAGAGAACTTACCGTCTTCCGGTACAGTCCCATCTTTCCGAGAACCAGAGTGAGATTGCCTGGGTACACGAACTATGCCCCAATACTTCTTTTTATGGAGAGGCATACGATCAGTTTGGTCTTTTTGGCAGTCCTGACTGCCCTGCGATCATGGCACACTGTGTCTACAGTTCAGATGCTGAGATCGCCCTTATGAAAAAGCGGGGAGTTTTTGTCGCCCACTGTCCTCAGTCCAACACGAATCTTTCTTCCGGCATCGCCCCTGTACGGCATTATCTCGAAGAAGATCTTCACATCGGACTTGGCACGGATATTGCGGGTGGTCATTCCCTGTCCATGCTCCGCGCGATCGCCGATGCCATTCAGGTATCCAAGCTTCGATGGAGGCTTGTGGATGATTCCCTGAAGCCGCTTTCCCTGGAAGAAGCTTTCTATATGGCAACCATGGGCGGTGGAGCTTTCTTTGGAAAGGTCGGAACTTTTTTGGAAGGCTATGAGTTTGATGCTCTGATCCTGGATGATCGGGGTCTCCGTCATCCTCAGCCACTGACGGCACGTGAAAGACTTGAGAGACTGATCTATCTTTCGGATGACAGATGCATCACCGGAAAATATGTTTCCGGAAACAAAATCTTTTAGTGCACAGGCTGTGCACCATACGAAGGGGGTACTTATATGAATCTCGACAAACTTTTCCACCTCAAAGAAAACCACACAGATGTCAAAACTGAGGTCATGGCAGGAATCACAACCTTTATGACAATGGCCTATATCCTGGCTGTCAACCCGAATATTCTGTCTGCATCCGGCATGGACCGCGGATCTGTCTTTACAGCAACCGCACTGTCCGCATTTATCGCAAGCTGTCTGATGGCACTTCTGTCCAACTATCCATTCGTTCTTGCTCCTGGAATGGGTCTGAACGCATACTTTACCTACACTGTAGTCCTTGGTATGGGATATTCCTGGCAGCAGGCACTTGCAGCAGTATTTGCAGAGGGTATCATCTTTATCCTGCTTTCCCTCACCAATGTTCGTGAAGCGATCTTCAACTCCATTCCGATGAACCTGAAGCACGCCGTATCTGTAGGTATCGGTCTCTTTATCGCATTTATCGGACTCCAGAACGCCAAGATCGTTGTTGGAAATGACTCTACACTGGTAAGCATCTTTTCCTTCAAATCCTCTGTTGCAGAAGGAACTTTTTCCTCACAGGGCATCACTGTTCTCCTTGCGCTGATCGGTATCCTGGTTACAGCCATCCTTCTTGCCAAGGACGTTAAAGGCAGCATCCTCTGGGGCATCCTGATCACCTGGGTTCTCGGGATCATCTGTCAGCTTACACATCTGTATGTACCGAATGCTGACCTCGGATATTACAGCCTGCTTCCTGATTTTTCAAGTGGAATCTCTGTGCCAAGCATGGCTCCGACCTTTATGAAGATGGATTTTTCCATTGTATTTTCACTGGATTTCGTAGTCATCATGTTTGCATTCCTGTTTGTAGATATGTTTGATACTCTTGGAACCCTGATCGGTGTGGCTTCCAAGGCTGACATGCTCGATAAGGACGGCAAGCTTCCGAATATCAAAGGTGCCCTGCTCTCTGACGCTGTCGGAACAACTGTAGGTGCTATGTGCGGTACTTCCACTGTTACCACCTTTGTCGAAAGTGCCTCCGGTGTTGCAGAAGGCGGACGTACAGGTCTCACCTCCATAGTAGCAGGTATCCTGTTTGCACTTTCTCTTCTGCTTTCCCCGATTTTCCTGGCAATTCCTTCCTTTGCGACAGCACCGGCTCTGATCGTCGTAGGTTACCTGATGCTGACCTCTGTCACCAAGATCGATTTCAGTGACATGACAGAAGCGATCCCGTGCTTTATCGCGATCATCGCAATGCCATTCATGTACAGTATTTCCGAAGGTATCTCCATGGGAGTTATCTCCTACGTAGTGATCAACCTGATCACCGGCAAAGCCAAAGAAAAGAAGATCAGTGCATTGATGTACATTCTCGCCGTATTATTTGTACTGAAATATATCTTCATCTAAATAGTTATAATTATTCATAAGGGCTCTGCACATGCGGAGCTCTTATTTTTTTATTTTCACTCTTTATCAATGCATAGTTATGCATTATAATAGTGATACCAGGGTTTAAAACGGATATGACTTTCATGCTTGCATGAAAAGGCATATCCATTTGAAACCCGCCAAATATGAGGAAGTAGTGATTTACGCAGTAAATCTACGGATTCCGAATATTTGCAGAATCACGGAAGATGCAGAGCATCGGAGTGATTCGTAAGTATCTTTTACACGAGGAGAAATATTATGAAAAAAGAATCTGTTCCGGTCAGGAATTCGCTTTTGCTTTTGCTGACCGCCACCATCTGGGGTGTGGCTTTTGTCGCACAGAGCGTCAGCATGGACTATATTGGAGGCTTTACCTTCAATGCCGTCCGAAATATCATCGGTGCGATCGCACTGCTGCCTGTCATCTGGGGACTTGGTAAGACCAGGCCTGCCAGTGAGCAGCGCCCCTCCGACCGCAAAACTCTGATCACCGGCGGTATCTGCTGCGGTATCCTGCTCTGCCTTGCAAGCAACTTCCAGCAGTTCGGTATCAAATACACCACCGTCGGCAAAGCCGGATTCATCACCGCCTGCTACATCATCATCGTTCCGGTCATCGGTATCTTCCTTAAGAAAAAATGCAGCCCGTTTATCTGGATCGCCGTAATCCTTTCCTTATGCGGTCTGTACCTTCTCTGCCTGACACCGGGCGAGGGATTTGCCATTGGCAAGGGAGAGCTGCTCGTGCTGATCTGTGCAGTACTTTTTTCCCTGCATATCCTGGTGATCGACCATTTCTCACCTCTGGTAGACGGCGTAAAAATGTCCTGCATCCAGTTCCTGGTCTGCGGTATCCTCTCCGGGCTCCCTGCCTTGCTCTTTGAAAGTCCGGATCTCGCAGGCATCCTTGCAGCCAAAGTTCCGATCCTCTATGCCGGAGTTATGTCCTGCGGAGTTGCCTACACCCTGCAGATCGTCGGTCAGAAAGGCATGAACCCGACCGTAGCCTCCCTGATCCTCAGCCTGGAATCCTGCATTTCCGTGCTCGCCGGCTGGCTGATCCTTGGACAAAACTTAAGCGGCCGTGAGATTTTTGGCTGTGTGCTGATGTTTGGTGCGATCATCCTTGCACAGCTCCCGCAAAAAAATCCTGCCGCATAAATAATCTCAACGTTATTTCCACGCAACAAAAAAGGTCATCACTTTCAGAAAACTCTGATCGTGATGACCTTCTGTATTTCGTTATTGTATTTCATATACTGTCAGATCTCGCCCTTGGCTGTCAGATGCTCCTTAATCTTCTCGAAGCTCTCGTCGCTGACATCATGCTCCATCTTGCAGGCATCTGCCCTTGCAACCTCCGGTGAAACACCAAGTCCCTCAAGCATCTTGGTCAAAACAGTATGTCTCTCATAAATCCTGTGTGCGATCTCTGAACCCTTGTCCATCAATGTGACCGTGCCATAACGGTCCATTGCGATATAACCGTCTTCTCTTAATAATTTCATTGCATGGCTTACGCTCGGTTTGGAAACTCCCAGCATAGATGCAATGTCAACAGAGCGCACCCCGCCGCCTTTTTTGGATAAAACCAGAATCGCTTCCAGATAATCCTCCGCTGATTCTCTAATCTGCATAAAAATACCTCCCATATGTTGTTTATAGTATCATAAAAATCGACATATTTCAACAGTTATGGGCGTTATCGCGGCGATTGTTTTTCTCAACTAACTGTGAGCATCTAGTGTACTGTCTCATTGACATTTCGCGTTATTTAACTGAAAGTCAATGAGACAGCACACTAGGGGAAAACTTTTTTATTTATCGTCACCGGTCAGGCGGAGGACATCGCGGATCTCATCTACTTTCATGTCAAGAATGATCGCAAGCTCATCAATGCTGAAGGCATTTTTGTCATCTTCATCGTCATTCAGTTCGCGGACTGCACTTTCAAGCTTCTCTACACGGGCTACCAGGCTGTCGTCTGCAAATTTTCTCTGGGTCTGTTCTTCCAGAACTGCGATGATCCCTTTACGGACTTCATTCATGAGCCATTTTTCATCTCTGACTTCGTTTCCGGCGCTTCCAAGTGCCTGGATCAGTGCCAGATTTGCCTCCTGGATCAGGTCTGCAAGGAAAATCTCCTCTGCATTCATGTCCGCTGCCATCTTTGCTGTTTCTTTCATATAATAAGAAGTAAGGGACTGCAGCGCATCCTGATCTCCGTTTGCAAGTGCGGCAAAAGCCTGGGCAGTATCTATGGAAAGTTCCGGAAGTTCTTCAAGATAATTCTTGAAGTAAGTTTCTTCTTCCGAGGTCAGCGGGATTTTCTTACGTTCCGGCTCTTTGGTTTCCTCTGTGGCGGTATCTTCCATTCCTTCAATCTGGATTCCCTGGGAAGTTAAATATTTAAGTACTCCAAGGAGCTGTGTCTTGTCGAGTTCCATTCCTGCGAAGGTATCGCGGATCTGGATCGTGGTAAGGGAATTGCCATTTGCTTTGGCGATGGTCTGTATTTCTTTTAATTTGTTCTGAAATTCCTGTACGTTCATGTTAGGTCTCCTTCTATAAAATTAAGTATGGATTGTGTAAAAACATGGTTGATGTTTTGTTTTTTCTGAAATTATTTTTTGTTGTATCATTGTATCATATTTTATCATTTTCTTGTGATTTTTCCAACCAGAAGCATATTTAACGTAATTTTTTTTGCCCGGAAACCCGCATAAAATAAGGCTTTGCGGCATTTTTAAAAATTTTTTCAATTTTTTTCAAAAAAGTTGTTGACATTTGGATATGCCTAATATATAATATGTCTTGCGTTGAGCGACATAGCAAAAACGCAAACAACTAAATACCGTTAACGGGGTGTGGCTCAGCTTGGCTAGAGCGCCTGGTTTGGGACCAGGAGGCCGCAGGTTCGAATCCTGTCACCCCGACTGCTGTAAACTTATTACCGCAAGCATGCGGGTGTAGTTCAATGGTAGAACACCAGCCTTCCAAGCTGGATACGTGGGTTCGATTCCCATCACCCGCTT
>OBAG01000076.1_pt1 | contig 125484 bp, 148 predicted proteins | sample 1517701 | NCBI WGS metagenome assembly OBAG01 (sample SAMN04571702, study PRJEB22368) | human gut metagenome | biome: human gut; material: stool | host: Homo sapiens | place: Luxembourg | collected 2012-09-07 | reverse complement strand
GCCGCATCTCGGCATAAGTAAAGACAGCGAATTGTGCGCAAGCGCCCATCGCTGTCTTCACTATGCCTATGCGCGGCTCATTGCTCGCGTAACTTTCCAGTTACATGCATGACTGTTTTGCATATACATATAGCTTGTGTTACAATAAACAGAAAAGCAGGAATTGGGGAGAGAATTGTATGAAAGCACAGGGATTATTGTTTCAAGTGCAAGATAAAGGTTACCGTGATTTTCAGAGCAAGCTGATCCCGACGATCCCGGCGGAGACGATTATTGGCATCCGCACGCCGGCTATACGGAAGCTAGCAAAAGAATATGCCAAGGATCCGGAGAGTGCAGCGTTTTTGATGCAACTGCCGCATACTTATTACGATGAGAATATTCTGCATGCCTTGCTGGTGGCGGAGATAAAAGATTACGACACCTGTGTAAAAGAGGTGGAACGTTTCCTGCCCCATGTGGATAACTGGGCAGTGTGTGATATTTTTTCTCCGAAGGTGTTTAAGAAAAACAGAGACAGATTAATCAAAAAAATAAAAGAATGGACAGCTTCGGACCACCCCTACACCTGCCGTTTTGGAATGGAAATGCTGATGACGCATTTCTTGGATGAGGATTTCCGGGTGGAATATCTGGAGATCCCGGCAGCGGTGCATTCCGAAGAATATTATGTGAACATGATGATTGCCTGGTTCTATGCCACGGCACTGGCAAAACAGTGGGATGCTGCCGTCAGCTATATCGAAGAGAAGCGCCTGAATCCATGGACACATAATAAGACCATACAAAAAGCACGGGAAAGCTACCGGATCACACCGGAGCAGAAGGAATATTTGAAGACACTGAAGGTGTAAACGGAGGATAGGACAGCATGAATGATAACATGGAATTTCGCAAGACAAAACGAGAAGAAGCGGAAGAAATTCTGCAATTATACCAGTCACTGATCGGAACCGAATATTGTGTCTGGACAGAAAATTACCCAACGGAACGGGAAGTGGAATTTGACCTGTCCAGGGATGCACTGTTCTGTCTGCGGGAGAAGCCCTCGGGACGCTTAATGGGCACAATCTCCATAGACGATGACCCGGAAGTGGAGGCACTGTCCTGTTGGTCAGAGGACCTTACCCCGGTGGCAGAACTGTCCAGACTGGGAGTGGCAGCAGAATATCAGAATCACGGTATTGCCAGGATCCTGTTGCGGGAAGCTATGGCGGAATTGAAATCACAGGGTTATAAGGCGGCACACATATTAGTGGCAAAGGACAACGTGAAAGCCCTGCGTTCTTATGAAAAATTGCATTTTACCACAGCAGGGGAATGTGAGCTTTTCGGACATTCCTACTGGTGTTATGAGAAAGAATTATAGAAGTGATCACTATGCAAATCAATGAAACAGAGAGGAAAGACGATATATGGTAATGATCGATCTGATCACGGGCTTTTTGGGATCCGGAAAGACCACTTTTCTGAAAAAATACGCAGAGTACCTGATGGATCAGGGACTGCATATCGGCATTCTGGAAAATGATTTCGGTGCCATCAACGTGGATATGCTGATGCTCCATGAACTGCGGGGAGACCAGTGTGAACTGGAAATGATCGCCGGAGGATGTGATGCGGAGAGCCACAGAAGACGTTTCCGCACGAAGCTGATTTCCATGCGGATGTGCGGTTACGACAGAGTACTGGTGGAGCCGTCTGGAATCTACGATGTAGATGAATTTTTTGATGTACTTCGGGAGGAGCCGCTGGACCAATGGTACGAGATCGGCAATGTCATCGCCATACTGGATGCAAGACTGGAGAATAATCTTTCACAGCAGGCGGACTATCTGATGGCATCGGAGGCTGCCAATGCCGGAAAAGTGATCCTGAGCCATGCGGATGCAGCCACCAGGGAACAGTGTGAGGACACGGTGGCACATCTCAACCGGGCACTGGAACAGATCCGCTGCGACCGGAGAATCGACCCTGAGAAAGATATCTTACAGAGAAATCTCACGGATCTGACAAAAGAAGATTTAGAGGAAGTATCCAAATGCGGTTATCGTCTGGAAAGTTACCGTAAGATGGATTTAGAGAATGAGCAGAGCTTCGACTCTTTATTTTTCATGGAAGAGAAGATTACCTCGGAGGCTCTGGAACGGGCGGTCCCCAGGCTGTTTGCCGACAAGTCCTGTGGGGAAGTATTCCGGATCAAGGGTTTCGTGAAAAATAAGGACGGACAATGGATGGAATTAAATGCAACCCATGACAGTAGAACATTAGACCCCATCGCAGTGGGGCAGGAGGTGCTGATCGTCATCGGAGAGCATTTACAGGAAGATAAAATCAGAGAGATCCTGAAGGAGGAAGAGACATGTCAATCTTAAGTCAGTTAAACAGTGTACCGATGTACCTGATCTGTGGAGGTATCATTGCTTTTGTGGCGGTGGTCTGTGTGATTTTTCTGGTGAGGGCTTACTGCGCCGGGCAGGCACTCGGTATGGATACCACGAAAATGAAGCGTACGATCATCTCCAGTGCGACCTTTTCCCTGTTGCCCAGTGTGGGGATCCTGCTGGGTGTCATCGCCCTGTCGGGAAGTCTGGGAACACCCTGGCCGTGGCTTCGATTGTCCGTGATCGGTGCCCTGCATTATGAGACCCAGGTGGCGCAGGCAGCAGCGGAGCAGGTGGGAATGAGCACATTGTCTGCTGCGGAAATGACACCGCAGGCATTTTCCACGATCGCCCTGCTCATGAGCATCTGCATTATCTGGGGCATGGCATTGTCCATTTTCCTGAATAAAAAATATACACAGAAGCTGACCTCGAATAAAAAATCCGGCAAGCCGGGCTTCGGAGATATGGCAATGACTGCCATGTTCATCGGACTGGTCAGCACCTACATCGGAAGATATCTCGGCGGTTTTGTATCGGAGAACGGATTGTTTACGTTTCACGGAGATTACATTCCGTTAGTGGTAATGGCGGTATCGGCACTGGTGATGGCAGGATTTGTATACCTCATTGAGAAAAAAGGAAAAGCCTGGGTGGACAGCTTTTCCATTGCCGGAAGCATGATCATCGGCATGACAGCAGCCGTACTGGTGGGATTGCTGTAAAGGCTGACGTGACAACCTTAAAATTTGATTCGCAATTCCTCCAACGGAAGGAATCGTCTGCGGAATGGAGCTTAATATGAAAACGGATAGCATGACAATAGATAATAAGGAACTGAATAATGTAGAAGCAACAAAGGAGCAGACCGGGCAGACTTCGGATACCTGGCAGATCTATACGAAGAAAACACATATCATCGGACGGACAGTCAGCATTGTCACATTAGTAATGTTAGTGGGAGCACCGTTTCTCATCGGTAAGCTTTTAGGTGCGTATCCGGATCTGGGGGCTGTCGGCAAGGGGTTTCTCTCTGTGGGAATCGTATGGCTGGTCAGCAGCATCGCGGAGTTTTTGATCTACACACCGATGCTGGGAGCCGGCGGCGGATACCTGGCATTTATCACCGGTAACCTGATCAATATGAAGATTCCCTGTGCCGTCAATGCCAGAGATATGGTGGGAGCCAAGACAGGAACCCCGGAGAATGAGATCATTTCCACAATCTCTATTGCTACCTCTTCTCTGGTGACGATCCTGGTTCTGGCACTGGGCGTGTTGTTGATGGTGCCGCTGCAGCCCGTGCTGCAGAGCGAAGTATTGCAGCCGGCTTTTGAAAATGTGGTTCCGGCGTTGTTCGGTGCCATGGCGTACAAATATTACCGGAAAAATATGAAGATCGCTGCATTGCCGCTGATCCTCATGAGCCTGTTATTCATTCTGGTACCGTCCCTGATCGGATCTACCAGCTTTATGATCGTTCCTTCCGGCGCTATTGCCATCGGTGTGGCATATCTGCTGTTCCGGAAAAAGAATACACAGAATCCGGAACAGACAAAAGCTGACCCCAATAGTGTAAATACCGGGGATGAATAGTCAGAAGGCTATACGAACAGAAAACAGATGAATGGAAAAAGGGCCAAACCTGTCAGGTTATGTGAGTAATAGAAGGAAGCGCCCGGAAAAGAGGAAATATGAAATATATAGGTTTCATTTTACTGGCAGTGATCATCGCAATTATATTGTTGTTACTGATCGCGGTGATCCGTACCTTACTGATGCCTGGGAAGACTTCTTCCTATGTGGCAGAGGAACCGGAGGAGGAATCCCTGGCACTGGCACAGAAACTTTCCAAAATGATCCAGTATGATACCACCTCCCATGCCAATGTGGCAGAGGTGGAGAAGTTCCTGGGATTCCACAAAGTGTTGGAGGAATTGTTTCCTTTGGTACATGAGAAACTGGAAAAGACAGAGATTGACGGCAACCTGTTATTTTACTGGAAGGGAAAAAGCTCTGAGAAGCCGATCCTGCTCATGAGCCATCAGGACGTAGTGCCGGCGGAGGGTGAGTGGATCCATGCACCTTTTTCCGGAGATATTGCAGAAGGAAAGGTATGGGGGCGAGGCGCGTCCGATACCAAATGCTCTGTGATGGCATTTTTCCAGGCAGTGGAAGAATTGTTGGCAGAGGGCTTCGTACCACCCACTGATGTCTATCTGGCAAGTTCCTGTACGGAAGAGTGGGGTGGGGACGGTGCACCGAAGATCGTAGCGGAGCTGCAGCGCAGGGGGATTGAACTGTTCCTGGTATGTGATGAGGGCGGTGGTATCATCACGGAGCCCATCGGTGGAATCCACGGTAATTTTGCCATGGTGGGAGTATTTGAAAAAGGCAAGGCGGATGTGAAATTTACCGCAAGGAGCAACGGCGGCCATGCCAGCACACCGGTAAAGGGAACCCCTATCGCCAGATTGTCGGCATTCGTCAATGAAGTGGAGACGCATTCACCGTTCCGGAAAAAGATGCTACCGGAGGTATCCGCCATGTTCACAGCACTGGCGCCTTATGCCGGGTTTGGAATGAAACTGGTATTTGGAAATCTGTGGCTGTTTGGCCCCTTATTAAAAGCGGTGATGCCATCACTCAGTGCACAGGCAGGAGCGATGTTAAAGACCACGATAGCGTTTACGGTACAGAAGGGATCCGATGCCTATAATGTGCTGCCCCAGGAGGCTTATGTGGGTGCCAACATGCGTTTTATTCCCCATCAGGGAGAGAAAGAGAGCCTGGAGATCATCAAAAAAGTGGCAGACAAATACGGTCTGGAGACCGAAGTGCTGCATGCCAATGATTATACGCCGCCTGTGGATATTCACGGAGAAGCATTCCATCTGGTGGAGCAGACCATCGCAGATACTTTCCCGGGACTGCCTTCCAGCCCTTATGTTATGACAGGCGCGACAGATGCACAGTTCTATCAGCCTATCTGTAAGAGCTGTATCCGTTTTGCACCGGTGATCTATGGACCGGAGCAGATGAAGGGAATGCATGGATTGAACGAAAATATTGAGTATAACTGTCTGCCCGGAGCTGTCAGATTCTATAAGAATCTGATCCGCGCGGAGAAATAAGGAGCGACACTTATGAACACCATGACTACATATTCTGGCAGAAAGTTTGATCCCATGCAGATGACACCGGGGGATGTATATATTGAGGATATCGCTCATGCGCTGAGCTTACTGTGTCGGGGCGGTGGACAGCTGAGCTATTTTTATTCGGTGGGACAGCATTCTCTCAACTGTGCTGCGGAAGCGAAAGCCAGAGGCTGGTCGGAGAGGCAGCAGCTGGCCTGTCTGCTTCATGATGCCAGTGAGGGATATATTTCTGATATTATTCGCCCGGTGAAGATATACCTGTCCAATTATCTGGAAATTGAAAGTAAGATTATGGGAACGATCCTCACGCATTTCGGACTGGATGACCTGACGGAAGAAGAGAGCTGTCGTTGGAAGCAGATTGATGATGAGATCCTGGAACTGGAACTGAAGACGCTGCTTCACGGAGAAGAGAACCGAGAGGTACCGAAGTTATTGTCGGTACCGGATCTGGCGGAGCATACACCGGGAGAGATCGAGATCCGGTTCTTGCAGGAGGCAGAACGGCTGGGGGTGTACGGAAGTGATCGTTGACAAGAAGCCAAAGCACAGTTCAGTCACAGTGATGTGTGTCCTGGCATATCTGGATCGTTATGTCTATCCGGTACTGATTCTGCTGGCTGGACTGCTGGCGGAACTGTTCCGGGATAGAAATACCATGCTGTGCGTTCTGGCACTGGGTATATTGCTGGATGGCATCTATAATCTGGTGGGCTACCTGTGCCGTTGGAAACATATTTACCTCTGCTATCAGAGCATGAGCCATACGAAGATGACCCCCACACGTATCGAGTGGGAGCGGCTGGCAAAAAAAGATGCTTACGGTGTGCCGACTACGCTGATTATTGGCGGAATCGTGGGGATATTGGTGAGTATTTTTCTCAAGTAGTGGGAATAAATACTGAATATGTGAAAAAAGTTGTGGAAAAGTCTGACAAGTGTGCTATAATAAATGTAAGTGCTTACATGGACTTGTATCATAAATAGAAATCAATGACATATGTTCCGGAAGGCATGGTATATTTTAGAATAGCAGATCGTCAGATTGGAAAGGGAGGTTATTTATGGGATTTTTAACAGGAAAGACAGCAATCATCACCGGTGGAGGAAGAGCGGTATTGAGTAACGGAGAGTGCGGATCCATCGGTTACGGAATCGCAACCGCTTATGCAAAAGAAGGTGCTAATCTGGTGCTGACCGGACGCAATGTACAGAAGCTGACGGATGCGAAGGAAGAACTGGAGAAAAAGTATGGGATCAAAGTACTTCCTGTGCAGGCGGATGTCAGTGCAGGTGCCGACAATGAAGCGATCGTGCAGAATGTGGTGAAGCAGGCCATTGATACTTTTGGCAGAATTGATGTCCTGATCAACAATGCGCAGGCTTCCGCTTCTGGAGTGACTATTGCAGATCATACCACCGAGCAGTTTGACCTGGCGGTATATTCCGGTCTGTATGCAGCATTCTACTATATGAAGGCTTGCTATCCTTATCTGAAGGAGACCAAGGGTTCTGTTATTAACTTTGCCTCCGGAGCAGGTCTCTTCGGTAACTTCGGACAGTGTGCCTATGCGGCAGCCAAGGAAGGCATCCGTGGACTGACCAGAGTCGCAGCTACCGAGTGGGGTCCCGATGGCATCAATGTCAACGTTGTATGTCCTCTGGCATGGACCGCACAGCTGGAGAAATTCGAGCAGGCATATCCCGATGCTTTCAAGGCAAATGTCAAGATGCCTCCTATGGGACATTACGGCGACGTGGAGAAGGAGATCGGCCGCGTCTGCGTACAGCTGGCTTCTCCCGACTTCAAGTATATGAGCGGTGAGACCCTGACACTGGAAGGCGCTATGGGACAGAGACCGTAAGTGGTGAGAAAATAATTTTTAAAACTAAGGCTTGAAAGAAAGAAAGAAAGATATTATAATCAAGACATAAAGAGAAGCAACCGCCCACAAGTGGTTAGCCTCCCGGTAATTGTTTAGTAAACCTACCTGTACTGGCCAAGTGACAAGGTAGGTTTATTTATTTTCGCTTGTTTATCCTACTGTCTATGTAGGCAAGCAGCGCAATGAGAAATGTACCACCTAAAAATAACAGGTTTAATACTTCATACATATTCATTAGCACCACCTCCCTTCTCATTAAAAGCTATAAGCCGGGAGGCTACCACCTTGTAACACGGTTGCTTCTCAAGAAGTGTATCATGCGTGTGAAGGCGTTTCAATTCTAATATTTCGTATATAATTCCACAACAAAAAAGTGCACAATACCATATTTAGTAGTCAGAGGAATAAAAAGAAAATTATACGGACTATATGTAGCAAAAAAAGAGCTTTGACTCGTAACAGGCTGAAAAGTTTTTTCTAAAGTAGGAATTTGATTTTGGTATTTATCCCCGGGACATTTCCATGTGCTCTTCCGTCTAATAGTCATAAGACGTATACTTATGAGGAAGAAAGGACGAGGCATATGGGAAAGGTAGAACAACTGGTGCGCAGGTCGAAGAAGCGGAATCCGGATGCTTTCACGGAGCTGATGCAGCTTCATGAACGGGATATGTACCGTACGGCCAGTGCAATCCTGTCGCAGGATGCGGATATTGCGGACGCCATGCAGGAGACGATTCTCACCTGTTGGGAGAAAATAGACACGTTGCAGAAAAATCGGTATTTCAAGACCTGGATGATCCGTATTCTGATCAATAAATGCAAGGATATCCTGCGCCTGGGGAGGCGGATGGTCTGCGTGGAGGAATTGCCGGAGCAGGAAACGGGGAGTACAGTAGAGGCGGAGGCCAATCTGGAATGGAAGGAAGCCCTGCGGGGACTGGATGAAAAATATCGTCTGATCGTGGTGCTGTTCTATGCGGACGGACTGCGGACAGCAGAGATTGGAAAGCTGTTGCAGCTGCCGGACAGTACGGTACGCACAAGGCTTGCCAGAGGACGGGAGCAGTTGGCAAAGTATTATGCGGAGACAGAGGAAGGAGGCGGAAGAAAATGAGACGAATACAGGAAATAGAAATAGAACTTCCACAGATCGTGTTGGAGCGGGCAGATGCAGCCTATGCACAGATCAGACAACAGGCGTCGCAGGAGAGTCCTGCAGGCAGGAGAGTCAAAAGCTTTCCCCGGGTAGCAGGCATCCTGTTGGCGGTAGTAATACTTTCCGCCACAGCTGTCTCTGCCGCTGCCGTCGGAATCGTTGGTTACCGTAGGTACATGGCGGAGCGCATGACAGACATTGGTACCGAGGAGTTGGGGCATTTGGAGATGGTAGCGGAGCAGGGCAATGTCACAGCAGAATTCAGTAGAGAGTTGACAGCCAGAGAACGGAGCATTTATGAGCAGCTGACAAGAGAATACGAAGCGAACGGCAAATATCCGGTGGGACAGATTCGGGAACTAGCCGAAGACGAGAACTATTCCGGCACTGGTGTGGCAGTCCGAAGTACTCCCGGAGAAGAATACGGTTGTCTGATCTATCTGCCGGATACTGTGCTCACAGAGGAAGAGTGGCTGGAGATTATAGAGTATCTGCATAAACTGGACTACAGCCTTCGGGAAAAACTATGGCAGCAGAAGTATTCCCAGGTTTCCTATTTTGACAGATATGAACAGATGACGGATGCGGAGATTGATGAATTATATGCCTTACTGGCTTCTGCACCAGTAGATGTATGGGGAACAGACAGTCGTAACCTGACAGCAGAGGAACAGAGCCGCTATGAGCAATGGACGGAAAAGTATGAAGTGGAAAATGCCTATACAGAGTCACCAATTAAGGTCATAACTGATCCGGAAGAATATGATGGACAGGAGCTTGCCTATTGCATCAGTGATGCGAGGTTCTATGAGCCGGAGCGTGAGCTGACGGATGAGGAAATGCTGCAGCTGATCGATCTGGAGCACAAAAACCAATATATCTTTGAAAGGATCGGCCGGGAGATCGAGTGCGGAAAACGGGCAGGATGGCCACAGACATATCATTTGCAATAGAAAAGATACTTGACAATAGAGACCACATGCTGTAGTCTGTAGTTAGACCACAACATGTGGTCTCTATACTTTTGCAAAAGTAAACGTGAAATATCAAAATTGATGTCATCAGGAAAACAGTAGTAGGAGGAAACAACATGGCAGAGATTCAGTTAGGTGTGGTCGAGGCGCGGTATGCAGATATCATCTGGGAGCACGAACCGGTGTCTTCTTCGGAGCTGGTGAAGCTGACGGAGGAAGCATTTCACTGGAAGCGCACCACGGCGCATAATGTGCTGCGCAGACTGTGCGATAAGGGGCTGTTTCGCAATGACAACGGAACGGTGACTTCCCTGATCTCCAGGGATGAGTTCTATGCGATGCAGAGCAGACAGTTTGTGGAAGACACCTTTGAGGGGTCATTGCCTGCGTTCCTTGCCGCATTTACGAAAGATCGTGCGCTGACCGCGGAAGAAGCTGCGAAGATCCGTAAGATGATCGATGAGGCAGAAGGGGGAAAAGAATGAGCCGCATATTTTCAGATGTATTACAGATGAGTATTGTCGCGGCATGGATGATCCCTGTCGTAATGGTGTTCAGACTTTTGCTGAAACGGGCACCGAAGTGGGTGAATCTTGTGCTGTGGGGGCTTGTGGGACTGCGGCTGGTGTGCCCTTTTGTGCCGGAGAGCCGGTTCAGTCTGATGCCGAAGCTGCCGATATTGTCGGGCTATTTGTACGGAAATATGATAGGCAATTCGGCAGGAAATGCGTTCCGGGCTGATACGCTGCAAAGCGGGACTAATTTTTCCAACAATATTTCCCAGACAGCTTTAGACGGCAGCATGGGCGCAGCCGGATCCGGCATGGGCGGAGTGTTCGGAATTACCGGAAGTGGAATGGGAGCATTTGGAATAGGAGTGTGGAGGATACCGGAACGGCTATTATCCATATTCACCATTCTCTGGCTGGCAGGTGTGATCCTTTTTACAGGTTATGCGGTATACAGTTACGTCAGGGTGCGGAGGCAGGTAGCGGAAGCTATGTGGCTGAGGGAGAACCTGTGGATCTGTGATGAGGTAAAATCTCCTTTTATCCTGGGACTGCATAAGCCGAAGATCTATCTGTCCTCCAGTATGGATGAAGCGCAGTACCCTTACGTCATCGCTCATGAGCAGGCGCATCTGAAACGGGGCGACCAGTGGTGGAAGCCGCTTGGATTTCTGATCTTAGCGATTCATTGGTTCAATCCTTTTGTCTGGGCAGCGTACATCCTGTTCTGCAACGATCTGGAACTGGCATGCGATGAGAGCGCGGTGAAGAAGCTGAATCCTCAGGAGCGAAAAGACTATTCCTATGCACTGCTTTCCTGTAGTATGCAAAGGCGGCTGGTGACGGTATGCCCGTTGGCCTTTGGAGAAGTTGGGGTGAAAAAGAGAGTGAAAGAGATATTGAATTATAAGAAGCCGACCTTTTGGGTGGTGCTTGCCGCGGTGGCGGTCTGTGTGATCGTAGCGGTATGTTTTCTGACGAATCCAAAGCAGGGGACGACAACCACAATCCTGCTGACGAATGAGACCGGAAAGAGCGAAAACGGTGTGGATGCCGGGAATGTCGCAAGCGCAGACGAAGTCAATGCACAACAGGAGACGGACGCCGCATTGCAGGAGGCGCTGGATAAACAGAGAGAACGGGCAGAGGCGGTGAAGGAAGCAAGTGCGGCAGAGCAGGAGAAACAGGCAGCGGAGAATCCTGCCGGCTGGATCCCAATGCAGAATGGTAATACTACGACATGGATGAATATGCAGGACGGTGCAACCGCCGGTTTTGTAACAGGAAAGGGAGATGCAGCGTATGCGCAGGTAAAGCTTGGTGATACGACTCTGTTGTTATTGTCGGACGGGATTTATCAGGACGGAGAGCATACCTATGCCATGTACTGTGATGTCTACGGCGTCGGAGAGGATGGAACACCGGTGCAGATCGGCGAGCTCCTAAGTGAGGGAACCGCATATCCGATCTGCGTCGGAATGTCTGGGTTCTACGTGACCTCCGGACACAGCATCGAAGTGTACAACCTTGATACTGCGACCGGACAGCTGGTACTGACCGGTTCCAATACAGAAAACTTTGACGGGAACGGCAATGAAACCTATTATCGTCTGGACAGCCGGGGACAGAGTGTGGAAAGTACTGCGGAGGAGTATCTGCAGGCATGGGATGCGTATGGAAAAGATGCGCAGCCGATAGAATTCACAACACCATAACAAAAAACTTATACACTTCTGAAAAACAAAATAAAATCATATACACTAAAAAGAATCCGAATGATCCTTCATTCGGATTCTTTTTATGGTTCTGTAAAAAAGTACCAAAAAATCATAATAAAAATCATGAAAATCAATGAATAAATATATTTTTTATGACAAAAACAGATACACAACTTCTTTTGACGAAATATTCGGAAAATGATAGATTGCATATTGTATAGAGTGTATAATTTTCTTTGGATATACACATAGATGCAAACGTTGAAAAGGAGATGCACCCTATGAAATCAAACAAAGAAAAGGTATATGACTTTATCAGACTTCATGCAGATGAAAAGGCAGACAGAGGAATATCCACCGCATACATAGCGGATGCCATGGAACTACAGCGAACGAATGTAAGCAGCATACTGAATCTTCTGGTACAGGAAGGCAGGATACAAAAATGTAACGGCAGACCGGTTCTCTATAAGGTTGGAAGAGAAGAAAGCACATTGGAAGAATGCTTTTCTGATTTGATCGGAGCGGACGGAAGTCTGAGGCAGACCATTCAGCTGGCAAAGGCAGCAGTACTCTATCCACAGCGAAGTCTCAATACGTTATTGGTGGGAGCCCGTGGAACCGGTAAGAGCCGCTTGGCACAAAGAATGTACCGTTTTGCGGTGGAACAGAAGATTCTGCCGGAAAATGCTCCGTTTCTTCACATCGATTGCCACGATTATGTAGCAGGCGGAGAAGTCAGTGCTGAGTCGGATGACAGCTGGAAACAGTCGGAGCAGGGCTTTGTATTTTTCGATAATATTCAGTTTTTAAGCCCGAGAGCCAGAAAAAGGGTGCTGGAGTATCTGCAGTCACCATCCAGAAAATATGCGGTGGCGGTAAGCTGTACAGACAAAGAACAGCTGTCGGATGAGTTCCTGGCAGAATTTTCAGTACAGTTACAGTTACCGACATTGTCGGAGCGGCCGCTGAGGGAACGGATGGAAATGATAAAACACCTTTTTCCAAAGAGGCTGTGCGGATACAGAGACCGCTGATCGTCAGAGGAGATTTGATGACATGCCTGCTTTTCTATGAGTGTGAAGCAAATTATTATCAGCTCAAAGGAGATATCAAGATCGGCTGCGCCAATGCCTATGTGAGAGAATATGGGAAAACAGGAGATATTTCATTATTTATCAGCGATTTTTCCAATAATGTGCGCAAAGGCATGTTAAAGTACCGGAGAGAAGCAGAGGAGTTGATCGAGTTTGAACAGAGATTCACGTTCAGCGGAAAAGAAATCCGGGTCAGCAGGCCGGAAGACGGAACACTATATGACAGAATTAGCCGGAAGGCAGCAGCATTAAAGGAGACAGGAATAGAGGAGGAAGAGATCAACCTTTTGCTGAGCATGGAGGTAGAAAGGACTTTTGATAAATATCGGAAAGCCCTGATACAGGATGTGACGGATAAAAAACAGTTGGAAATCCTGGTGGAAGAAAAGCTGATCAATATTGTGGAAGCATTTTTGCAAAAGGCAAAGGAACAGCTGAAACGTAATTTCTCTCCGTCTGTACTATATGGGCTGTGCCTTCATCTCAATGCAGTGATTACGGGAAAAAGAGAAAAAAGTGCTCCGGACAAAGAAAGTATTGCAGAAATACTGGTATATCACAGAGCAGAATATCTGCTAAGCGAAGAACTTGCAGAACAGATCAAAGCAGAATACGCAGTGGAATTGTCCATGGAAGAAATCTTACTTCTCACAATGTTTTTGTGCTATCAAAATGAGGAAAAGACGGAAAATGCAAGACCGGTATTGATATTTGCATTCTACGGTGTGGGAATAGCTTCCTCCATAGCACAGACGGTCAGTAACATGACAAAGCTGGATAATATTTTTTCTTATGAAATTACCAGTGAGAGAGCCTCCGCAGAGGTATATGGGACACTGAGAAATTTCCTGAAAAAAGTGCAGCAGGGCAAGGGAATTCTGGTCATCTATGATAGTAGTTTTTTGGGAGAAATGCTTCTGGAGATAGAAAATGAACTGGAAATTCCAATCCGGCAGGTCAGAGTTCCGGTAACTACACTTGGAATTGAGCTTGCAAGGCGGACCCTTACAGAAAATGATCCCGACAAGATATTGCAAAGCACAGTGGAGAGTATAGATGGTCTGGACTGTTACAGAAAATACATTGTAACGCTCTGTACCACCGGGAAAGGCGGGGCAGAGGAACTGAAACGTTACATCGAAAAATATGGACAGTTGGAAGATACAGAGGTGATCCCGATGTCGGTTACAGACAAAGAACTGTTGCGTGATAACCTGAAACACCTGATGACCACGGGAGTGGTTCAGTGCATTGTGGGAACCTATGATCCGGGAATGTTTGCAATTCCCTTCCTGCCGATCAGTGAAGTATTCGGAGCCAGAAAAGAGAGTCTTCCAAGATTGCTCCGACTGGAAAAAGAGGCAAAAGCAAAGATAGATTATGATGCAATGTTTGCATATCTGGGAGAACAGCTGACACACACCGATATTGAAAAGCTGAGAAAAATACTGCCGGATATTATGAAAGAAATCAATGCGGCGCTTAGGGAGTTATCTTTGGATGCGGAAGCCGGCTTGTTGATTCATATTTCCTGTTGTATTGACAGGCTGCTTGCAAAACAGGAAGTTGCCACAAATCCCAGAAAAGCAGCAATATTGCTTCAATATGACAAGGAATTTAAAAAACTGCTTAAAATAGTAAAACCGTTGGAAAAGACATTTCATGTCATTATCAATGATGATGAGATAGCAAATATTCTGACGATCATATATCAGCTCTAAGAACAGGAGGTTACAAAATGGAAGAAAATATGCAGGAAAAGCTGGAAGAAATCGCGATGATGATCATAGCCAATTCCGGACAGGCAAGATCAGATGCCTTCGCTGCACTGCAGGAGGCGAAAAAAGGAAATTTCGAAGACGCAGAGAAACTTCTGAAGGAGGCAGAAGAGAGTCTTCAAACAGCACATGAATCTCACAGAGAACTGTTGAAAATGGATGCGTCCGGAGAAGTGACGCAGGTAAGTATTTTATTGTGTCATGCGCAGGATCATCTGATGGGAAGTGCACTGGCACTGGATTTGATCCGGGAAATGATCGTTTTATATCAAAAGTAGGGAAAAGCAAGGAGGAATCGTATGGAACGAAAAGTATTATTGATCTGCGCAGGTGGGATGTCTACCGGAATTCTGATGCGTAAGATGGAAAAATATGCAGAGGAACAGGGAATTTCTCTGAAGATCGAAGCAGTGGGAATGTCAGCATATGAAGATGTGTACAAAAATTATGATGTCATTCTGTTGGGACCGCAGGTATCTTATAAAAAGGGTGAGATCGAGCAAAATACGCAAAAACCTATTGCGGTGATTCCGGCATATGATTATGCAATCGGTAATGTGGCCAATATTATGAAGCAGGTGGAAGACTTGTATCAATAAGTCTGCAAAACGTAAAAAGAAGGTATTTCAACAGGGAAGGAGTAAAGGTATGGCAAATTTTTATGAAAGCAAGCCCATGCAATGGGTGAAAAAAGCAGGGGAAAAAGTAGTGGGAAATAAGGGAATACAGGCGATTTCCTCCGGTATGATGATGGTAATGGGTGTAATATTGTTGGGAGCGGTATTCCAATTACTGGCAGTCATATTACAGACGATCGGTATTATCGATCAGAGTTCCGGAATCTATAGTGCACTTATGGTGCCGTATAAGGTGTCTATGGGATTTATTTCGCTGTATGTAGCTTTTACCATTGCCTATTCTTATGCAAAGTCTTTAAAAATGCAGGCGCTGATGGCAGGACTGAATTCGATTCTGATCTTTTTGATTGCAGCCGCGCCGATCAAAACAGTAGATCTGGCCGGGGAAGCGGGCGGAACTTTTACCGGAATGGATACCATGGCGCTTGATGCGAAGGGTATGTTTGTAGCCATTATTGTAGCGCTGACCAGCGTACAATTGACACATTTTTTTGAAAAGCATCATCTGGTTATCAAGATGCCGGATGCGGTTCCGGAATTTCTGCAGGATACCTTCCGTTCTCTGATCCCTCTGGTAGTAAATGCGATTATCTGGACGGTATTGGGTTATGGCTGTGTGGCATTGACACAGACAGCGCTTCCGGTACTTATTACCGGTCTGCTGGGAATGCCGCTGGCAGCACTGACAAGTGTTCCCGGAATTATTATTATCGTAATCATTGCCAGTCTGTTATGGACAATGGGTGTACATGGAACAGTGGCGGTATATGCGGCAATCGCAGCACCGTTAATGCAGTATTATGCAACCAACTATGCCAATCATGAGGCCGGTCAGGCGCTTGTATTTATGCCAATCGCGTTATTCGGTATTATCAATTGCTGTGGCGGAACCGGCAATACACTGGCGCTCTGCGTGATGGGATTATTCTCGAAATCCGAACAGCTGAAAGCAGTCAGCAAGGCAGCGATCGTGCCCGGTCTGTTTAATATTAACGAGCCTGTGATCTTCGGTTATCCTATTATGTATAATCCGATCATGTGCATTCCCTTTATCCTGAACCCTGTAATTACCATGATCATCTGTTATTTTGGATATATGATAGGATTTTTCAAACCGGCTTACATATCCATTACGGCGACCCTTCCGGTTGGATTTGCACAGTATCTGACGACTTTGTCCTGGACTAATATCTTTATTCCGGTGATTGCATTTGCGGTAGCGTTTGCATGCTATTGGCCGTTCTTCAAAGTATATGAAAAGGAACTGGTAGCAAAAGAAGCACAGGCAAAGGAAGAAAAATAATGGAAGAAAAGCAGAAAATATTTCCACCGGGATTTCTATGGGGCGGTGCCGTGGCAGCCAATCAGGCAGAAGGTGCCTGGCAGGCGGACGGGAAAGGAGATTCTGTAGCGGATCACATTACTGCGGGGACAAAAACGTCCCCGCGGCGATTCACGGAACAGATCCGCCCTGAGGAGAACTATCCAAGTCACGAAGCTATAGATTTCTATCACAGATATGAGGAGGACATTGCACTATTTGCGGAAATGGGATTTAAAGTATTCCGGATTTCGATTGCATGGACCCGTATTTTTCCCAAAGGTGATGAGATATCGCCCAATCGTGCCGGGATTGCGTATTACAGGAAAGTATTTGAAACCTGTAAAAAATACGGAATAGAACCGTTAGTTACCTTGTCTCATTATGAAATGCCTTATTATCTGTGCGAACATTACGGCGGCTGGACCAACCGACAGACGATTGCATTTTTCCTGCGGTATTGTGAGACGGTATTCAGAGAGTATCAGGATCTGGTTCATTACTGGCTGACATTTAATGAAATGAATACACTGGTCAGCCGTTTCGGAACGCTCCTTGCAGGGGGCATTTTACCCGAGGACGGAGAAGACTTGTTCGGGAGAAAACGACTGGGATCCCCCGAGACCGCGGCAGAAAAGAGTCGCAGATTCACTGCATTGCATCATCAGTTTCTGGCCGGTGCACAGGCAGTAAAAATAGCACACGAGATCAATCCCGAAAATAAAGTGGGATGTATGCTGTCTGCAGCCGGTGTGTATCCATATACCTGTAGTCCGGAAGATGTATTGGAAGCACAGGCCCAGATGGAACGCAGCAACTGGTTGTGCGGAGATGTGTGCGTAAGAGGAGCATATCCTTATTTTGCGGAACGCTTTTTTAGGGAAAATGGGGTACAGATCCGAAAAGAGGCCGGGGATGATGAAATATTGAAGAATGGAAAAGTGGATTTCTTAAGCTTCAGTTATTACAGTTCCCGTTGTGCCACGGCAGATCCGAAAGTGATACAGACGGCGGGGAATATGATGCTTGGTGTGCCGAATCCCTATCTGGAAGCAAGCGAATGGGGATGGATCATTGATCCTAAGGGATTACGTTACCTCCTGAATGAACTGTACGGCAGATATCAGATTCCGCTGATGGTCGTAGAGAACGGACTGGGAGCGGTGGATCGTGTGACAGAAGACGGACAGATTCATGATGATTACCGGATTGCTTATTTAAGCGAACATATCAGACAGATGTGGGAAGCAGTAAATGATGGTGTGGAGTTACTGGGATACACTCCGTGGGGATGTATCGATTTGATCAGTGCAAGCACCGGTGAAATGAAAAAACGCTATGGCTTTATCTATGTGGACAAAGACGATAAAGGAAAAGGAACCTTGGAACGAAAGAAAAAAGATTCCTTTGCCTGGTATCGGGAGTGCATCAGGACGAACGGAGCCAGCGTACTTTCCACGAATAAAAAAGAGGATAAATTATGACAAAAAAACAGGTTGAGATTGTGAATAAGACAGGACTGCATGCCAGACCGGCTTCTGATTTTGTACTGGAAGCCAAAAAATATGAAAGCAAGATTACGATTTGCAGGGAAAACGGAGTACCGGTGAATGCAAAATCCGTTGTACGGATTCTGGCGGAAGGAATCGGACAGGGAACCAAAATAGAGATTGCTGCGGAAGGCACAGATGAAGAGCAGGCGGCAGCGTCTCTTGCAGCCTTGGTGGAAAGCGGATTTGGAGAATAAAGGCGGTAAATGTGTATGGAAGAAAGATTACAGGGAAATCCGGTATCTGAGGGAATTGCTTATGCGAAATCTTATATCTACATTCCCGGTACACTGACAAAGGCTCCGGAATTTTTTCCCAAGGGTCAGGAAGAGGAAAAATATCGGGAATTCAGGGAATCCTGTGAAAAGGCAGACAGTGAACTGGTGACATTGTACAACGGTATGTGTAAAGAGGATCCGGATAAGGCAAAAATCTTCAGTGCACATCGGGAATTACTTCAGGATGAAGAAATCCTTGATGAGATCCGGGAGACAATCTGTGAGGAAAACATGAATCCGGACAGCGCGGTCAGTAAGGTGTATACAGAATTTGCAGAATTGTTGTCCGGTGTGGAGGATCCGTTGATTGCCGAGCGCGCGGCGGATCTTAGAGATGTCAGAGACCGGCTGCTCCGGATTCTGTCGGGGCAGGAAATGTCTAAGCTGTCTTCGCTTTCGGAAGATGTAATTCTGGTAGCCCATGACCTGTTACCCAGTGATACGGCCACCATGGACAGAAAACATATCAAAGGAATTCTGACAGAGGTTGGCGGAGTGAATTCACATTCCGCAATCCTGGCAAGAAGTTACGGAATTCCTGCAATTCTGGGAGTTCCGAATGTTACGGAAAAAATTCCTACAGATACTATGCTTGCCATGGATGGTTTGACCGGAGAAATATTTGTCACACCGGGAGAAGAATGTATTCGCGATATCAGGGAAAAACAGACATCTTTTTTCCGCAAAAAAGAAGCAGAAAAAAATTTTTTAAACAAACCTGCAATTATGAAGGACGGAACAGAAATAAAGATAGGAATCAATATCGGCTCGCAGGAATTTGATGTTTCGACAGACCGGTACGATTTCATCGGCTTGTTCCGTACAGAATTTCTTTATATGGAAGGGAAGGAACTTCCGGGGGAAGAAACACAATTTGAAGCCTATAGGCAGGTTGTGCAAAAGGCAAAAGGACATCCGGTTACTTTGCGGACACTGGATATCGGCGGAGATAAGACATTGCCCTACATGGAATTGCCAAAAGAGGACAATCCTTTTTTGGGGAAAAGAGCAATCAGGCTTTGTTTTGTGGAAAAAGAGTTATTTTTAACGCAACTGCGTGCGGCACTGCGTGCTTCTGCTTACGGACCTCTGCAAATCATGTTTCCGATGGTCGGGAGTCTGGAAGATATTCGCAAGGCAAAAGAGTACCTGAATCTGGCAAAAGAGCAGCTGAAAGAGAGAAAGCAGCAGTTTGATGAACAGATCCGAATCGGTATTATGATAGAGATTCCCGCGATTGCCCTGATTGCAGATCTGGCGGCGGAAGAGGTGGATTTTGCAAGCATAGGATCCAATGACCTGACGCAGTATTTGTCGGCTGCGGATCGGATGAATCCGGAGGTGGCCGCTTATTACAAAAGCGATTCTACGGCAATGCTTCGGCTGCTGCGGTTTGTCTTTCAGGAATTTTCCAAACGTGGAAAAGAAATCTCCGTCTGCGGAGAAATGGCAGGGAATCCGGAGACCGCCCAATTGCTGGTGGGACTGGGAGCGAGAAAGCTGTCTATGAGTAGTGGAAATATCGCCGGTGTAAAGGCAAAACTGGCTGAATGTACGTTGCAGGAGCTGACAGCTTTGGCAGAGAAAAAACTATGAACCCTCTTGACAAAAAAATGAAATGTGTTTATATTCATAACAGTGTTATATAACGCTGTTATGAATATTTTTTTGGAGGAAAAAGTGACAAAACCAATCGAAGGAGTTTCAGAGAGAATTCTCGCCTGTGCCAGAGAAGAATTCCTGGAGAAGGGCTATTCCGAAGCGTCGCTTCGCACGATTGCAGCCAAGGCAGACACTACTACCGGATCCATCTATTCCCGGTTTGGGGACAAGGAAGGATTGTTTTGTGCGATTGTGGAACCGGCGGCGGAAGGGCTGACGCAGATATTCCTTAAGACCCAGGAGGCGTTTCATGCCAGGGAGGCAGAGGAACAGCCGAAGGTGATGGAAACCTACGTGATGGACGGCATGGATGAAATGCTGGATTATGTCTATGACCGGTTCGATGATTTCCGGTTACTGCTGGATGCTTCTTATGGTACCAAGTATCAGGATTTCGTGGAACATCTGGTGGACATTGAGACGGAGTATACCTACAAGTATATGGAAGCCACACAATTCCTACAGGAAGGCAGCATGATCACCGAGGAGTTCCTACATATCATGTCGAGAGCCATGTTTGACAGTATGTTCGAAGTCGTCAGACACCGCATGGACAGGGATACTGCCAGAAAATATCTGCATATGCTGGAGAAGTATCACTACGGCGGATGGGGAGCCATCATCAAGCTGGGGTGAAGCATAAGATAAGACTGCTATGGAAGATTACGGTAGCAGTCTATCTTAAAAACCGACGGTTAGTTGAAACTAATTATCAATAAGCGGTGTTAGATAGGAAAGACAATAGAGCCTCAAATGTCCGGAAAAGAGAAATGATGAAAAGCAGGGCAAAATGAAAAGAAATTCTAGAAATTAAAGAGTTACATTAAATCCAAAAAATTAATTTAAATCAAAGGGAAAGAGGGAAAGATCACATGAAAAAAGAAAGCTCTATGCAGAAGCTGTTCGCTTATGCGGGCAACTACAAGTACCTGACCATTGCGTCATGGATTCTGTCCGCAGTCAGTGCACTGATTGCATTATTGCCGTTCTATTACATATGGCGGATCATGCAGGAAGTGGTGTTGGTAGCACCGGATTACAGCAAAGCGCAGAATCTGTACGTCTTGGGCTGGCGTGCGGTGGGATTTGCACTGTTATCTATGTTCATCTATATCTGCGGACTGCTGTGCTCCCACATTGCGGCATTCCATGTGCAGGCCAACATGCGCAGCATCCTGATGCGGCACATTCTGACACTTCCCATGGGGTTCATGGAAAGTGAAGGCAGTGGCAAAATCCGCAAGATCGTCAACGAATCCACCGCAGCCACGGAGACCTACCTGGCGCATCAGCTGCCGGATAAAGCTGGAGCGGTGGCAACACCTGTGGGACTGTTGCTTTTGCTGGTAGTATTTGACTGGAAACTGGGCTTATTAAGTCTGGTGCCTGTAGTATTTGCTTTTCTCATCATGGGAGCCATGACCGGACAGCGCATGAAAGATAAAATGACAGAATACCAGAATGCGTTAGAGGAGATGTCCAGTGAAGCCGTGGAATATGTCCGCGGTATTCCGGTAGTGAAGACCTTCGGACAGTCGGTATTTTCTTTCAAGCGTTTCCAGACCTCTATTAAAAAATATGAAAAATGGACCATCGCTTATACCAAAGAACTGATGTGGCCCATGGTAGGCTTTACCACACTGATCAATGCGATCTTCGCCGTTCTGATCGGTGCCGCATATTGGTTCGGTGGAGCAGGCGGGGATCCTGAGGTGCTGATCAACCTTCTGTTCTACATCATTATCACTCCGGTACTGACCGTTACATTAGGCAAGATCATGTACGGCGGAGAGAATCAGATGATCGTGGAGGATGCTCTGAAAAGAACTGATGGTATCTTAAGCCGTAATCCTCTGCCGGAAGCAGAAAAAGAGCAGAACATCAAGGATCATTCCATTGCGTTACAAAATGTATCCTTCCGCTATGAAAATGCGGGAAGAGATGCTCTGCATCAGATCAATCTCGATATCAAAGAAGGAGAGCATGTGGCATTTGTCGGTCCCTCCGGCGGCGGTAAGACCACGCTGGCAAGTCTCATTGCCCGTTTCTATGATACCACAGAAGGTAAGGTATGCATCGGCGGCGTGGATGTGAAGGATATTCCTTCCGCACAGTTGATGAATATGGTGTCCTTCGTATTTCAGGACAGCAAATTGCTTAAGATGTCCATTTACGATAATGTCCGCATGGGCAAAAAGGATGCCACCAGAGAAGAAGTCATGGAAGCTCTGAAAAATGCCCAGTGTGAGGACATTATTGCAAAGCTGCCGGACGGTGTGGATACCGTCATCGGAAGCCAGGGTACTTATGTATCCGGAGGTGAGGCACAGCGCCTGTCCATTGCGAGAGCGATGTTAAAAAATGCACCGATCCTGATCCTGGATGAAGCTACCGCTTTTGCTGATCCGGATAATGAGGCGAAGGTACAGCAGGCATTTACGAAGCTTTCCGCAGGCAAGACCGTGATCATGATCGCACACAGATTGTCCTCGGTTGTGGATGCCGACCGCATCTGTGTGTTGAAGGATGGCGGAATTGTGGAACAGGGAAACCATGAAATATTGCTGGAACAAAACGGACTGTATGCCCATATGTGGGAAGAGTACAATAAATCCGTCAGCTGGAAAGTAGGAAAGGGGGAGAAATAGAATGAGTAGCTTACAGGCAAAATTGCAGCATAAATACGCGCTTTCCGAAAAAGGTGCGAAGGATATGATAAAGGCATTTGTATCCGTAACATGTTCCGATCTGGTGTTGATGTTCCCGGTATGGATGCTGTATTTTCTGGTAAGAGATTATTTACAGGGCACCATGGCAGGCAGAGGTATTTTCTACATTGTGGGCTGCGTACTCTGTCTTCTTCTGATCGCGCTGACAACGTTGGTGCAGTATCGTGCCACGTTCCTGGCAACTTATGTGGAGAGCGGCGTGCGCAGAATTGCTCTGGCAGAGCAGCTGCGTAAGATACCGCTGTCCTTCTTCGGAAAAAAAGATCTGTCCGATCTGACAAGTACCATTATGGCGGACTGTGCCACCATGGAGACTGCATCCTCCCATTTCATTCCGGAACTGGTTGGTTCCTGTATCTCCACCACACTGATCGCTGTGGGTACCTTTTTCATGAACTGGAGAATGGCAATCGCAGCACTGTGGGTACTGCCTGTGTCTTTCCTCATTGTGGGATGTTCCGGCAGGGTACAGAAGAGCTTAAGTAAGAAGCAGATGAAATTAAAAATGGACTGCGCGGACGGCATTCAGGAATGCCTGGAGACCGTACGTGACCTCCGGGCCAACAATGCCCAGGCTGAGTACATGGAAGGCTTAGAGGGCAAGATCCGTGCCGTGGAAAAACATGCACTGGTGACGGAGCTTGGTACGGCAGTCTTTGTAGGCGGTGCCCAGATGATCTTAAAGCTTGGCATCGCTACCGTGGCATTGACCGGCGGTGTGTTGTTAGTAAAGGGAGAGATCGACATCCTGACCTTCTTCGTATTCCTCCTATTGGTATCCAGAATGTATGATCCCCTGCAGGTGGCACTGCAGAATCTGGCAGCTATTATCAGTACCGGTGTGCAGTGTGACCGTCTCGACGAGATCCTGTCCCATGAGATCCAGACCGGTGCCAGCACCATGGATCCTAAGGGGTATGACATCGAATTTTCCCATGTGGGATTCTCCTATGACAGTCAGGATACCGTACTTCGCGATGTCACTTTCACGGCAAAACAAGGCGAAGTGACCGCATTGATCGGACCTTCCGGCGGCGGTAAGACCACCGTGTCCAGACTGGCTTCCCGGTTCTGGGATATCCATAAAGGTAAGATCACCGTGGGCGGCATGGACATCTCCACCATCGATCCGGAGACACTGATGTCTCTGTACGCTATCGTATTCCAGGATGTGACACTGTTCAATAATACGGTGATGGAAAATATCCGTATCGGCAGGCAGAATGCTACGGATGAAGAAGTGCTGGCTGCGGCAAAACTGGCGCATTGCGATGAGTTCGCGGAGAAACTTCCGAACGGCTGGCAGACCATGATCGGTGAGAACGGTTCGGAACTGTCCGGCGGTGAGAGACAGCGGATCTCCATTGCCAGAGCCTTTTTAAAGGATGCTCCCATCATCCTCATGGATGAGGCAACCGCTTCTCTGGATGTAGATAACGAGACACTGATTCAGGAATCCCTTTCCAGGCTGATCCGCAATAAGACCGTTATGATCATTGCGCACCGCATGCGTACCGTGGCGGACGCAGACAAGATTGTTGTATTGAAGGATGGCGTGGTGGCAGAGCAGGGAACGCCTGCCGAACTGGAAGCAAAAGACGGCATTTACCGGCATATGAAAGCCACTCAGATGGAGGCTGCCGGCTGGAAGTTGTAATCGTAATTCCACCATAGAAAGTCAGCGAGACTGCTTGCAGGCAATATAAAGCTCCAAAAATCCGGGATAGTTCATCTCCCGGATTTTTAGTATTTAAGGTAATAATGATATGAAATACATGCATAAAGCTTGAAAAAAAGATTTGAGTATGTATAATTGTCAAAGAAACACATGCGTAGGAAATGAATAACGAAATCAGGCATGTATGCCGGCAGGGAAAACACATGCGTAGAAAGCGAAAAGCGAAATCAGGTATGTATGCCGGCAGGGAAAACACATGCGTAGGAAACGAAAAACGAAATCAGGCATGTATGCCGGCAGGGAAAACACATGCGTAGAAAGCGAAAAACGAAATCAGGTATGTATGCCGGCAGGGAAAACACATGCGTAGAAAGCGAAAAACGAAATCAGGTATGTATGCCAGCAGGGAAAACACATGCGTAGGAAACGAAAAATGAAATCAGGCATGTAGAGAATAAAAAACACAAAATTGCGAGGAATACCATGAAATTAGAAGCAATGAAAAAAGACGATTTTTACCGGCAGATGTTCAAACTGACCATCCCGATCATTATACAGAATCTGCTCAGTGCAGCGGTGAATTCCGCGGATGTTATTATGTTAAACTATGTGGGACAGTCCGCAATATCCGCAGTATCCCTGGCGTCAAATTTTTCGAATGTTCTGTTTATGGTATATTACGGACTGGGGACGGGAGCCACTCTTTTGTGCGCCCAATATTATGGAAAGGGGAACCTGGAAGCAATTCATACTGTAGAAGGAATCACACTTCGTTTCTCTATGGCAATTTCAGGTATTATTGCGCTGATTGCATTTTTCCTCCCTCAGAAGATGATGCTTCTCTTTACTCCTGATCAGGAGCTGATCACTATCGGCGCCTCTTATCTGCGGATCATGGGCATCACATACCTGTGCTGGGGCATCACGGAAGTATATCTAGCCATTCTGCGAAGCGTAGGTCGTGTGACGGTCAGTATGGCGTTGAATATGCTGGCTTTCGTATTGAATGTCATTCTGAATGCCACATTTATCTTCGGACTGTTCGGCATGCCAAAGCTGGGAGCTACTGGTGTCGCCATTGCCACAGCCCTGTCCCGACTGGTGGAACTGGTGGCATGCGTCATTGTATCTTCCTTGAGCAAAAATGTAAAACTGCATCCGAAGTACCTGTTTGTTCACAGTAAGGTGCTGACACAAGATTTCATGCGTCTGTCTCTGCCCGCACTTTGCAATGATGTGTCCTGGAGTGTGGCGTTTTCCATGTATTCCGTGATCCTGGGGCATCTGGGAACAGATGCGGTGGCTGCTAATTCACTGGTCGTCGTAGTGCGCAATATCGGTACGGTGTTCTGCTTTGCCATTGCCAGTGCAGGTGGTATATTGCTGGGAAATATTATGGGACAAGGCGATCTGGAGAAGTCGAAGAGTTACGCTTCCCGGATGTTGAAGATGACGGTAATCGCCGGAGCTATAGGCGGCCTGATCATACTGGCAATTACACCCTTTGTGTTACGGTTTGCTACATTGAATGACACAGCCATGCATTATCTGAAATACATGCTGCTTATCAATACTTATTATATTATGGGCGCTGCCGTGAATACGGCGCTGATCGCCGGAGTATTCCGTGCCGGCGGTGATACGAAGTTCGGACTGATCTGCGATACGATCGATATGTGGTGCTATGCGATCCCTCTGGGATTCTTCGCCGCATTTGTACTGAAACTCCCGGTGCTGTGGGTCTATTTCCTGTTATGCACCGATGAATTCGTCAAATGGCCCTGGGTCATTAAGCATTACCGAGAGGGTAAATGGGCGAAGAATATTACCAGAGAAGAAGTATGATTCTAAGTTAAATTACATGGCCTTTTCCTGTTCTTCCTGAATCTCTGGGAAGACAGATAACATGGGCTTTACGTCTTCTTTTTTAATGATACGTGCCACGTAATTTTGCGTGATCTTCATTACTACGGGAGACAGGGCTATGACACCGATCAGGTTGGGAATCGCCATCAATCCGTTGAAGGTGTCGGACAGATCCCAGGCCAGACCAAGGTTCATGGTGCAGCCGATGAAGATCATCAGTACGAACACTACCTTGTAGACAATGGTGGATTTCGTACCGAATAAATATTCACATGCCTTGGAGCCGTAGTGGCTCCAGCCCAGTACGGTAGAGAATGCAAACAGCAGGATCGCAATGGCGATGAAGGCAGGGCCGAAGCTGCCGAATACGGTAGCAAAAGCCTGACCTACCAGAGCGGAACCGGACACATCCACCAATACGGCACCGGTGTCCAGATCGATCAGTCCGGAGGACAGAACTGCGAAAGCCGTCAGTGTACATACGACCATAGTGTCAGCGAATACCTCGAAGATGCCCCACATCCCCTGACGCACGGGTTCTTTTACATTGGAACTGGAATGTACCATAACGGAGGAACCAAGGCCGGCTTCGTTGGAGAACACGCCGCGCTTCATGCCCCAGGTCAGAGCCAGCTTCACACCGGAACCTACGATACCGCCGCCCACGGCGCGCAGACCGAATGATCCTTTGAAAATAGCGGTAAATACGGCACCCACGTGACCGATATTTGCAAAGAAGATTACCAGTGCACCGATGACATAAGCGATGGCCATAAAGGGAACCAGCTTCTCGGTGACGGCAGCGATGCGCTTTAACCCACCGACAATGACCAGTGCACCGATGATCCCCAGTACGATGCCGGTTACCGTAGCGGGAATGGAGAAGGCGGAAGTCATGTTGGCTGCAATGGAATTGACCTGACTCATGTTGCCGATACCGAAGGAAGCCAGCAGGCAGAAAGCAGAGAACAGCACAGCCAGTACGGCACCGATCTGTTTGCAGCCCTTATAGGAGCCGAGACCGTCCTTTAAGTAGTACATGGCACCTCCACTCCATTCCCCTTTGGAGTTCCGGCGGCGGTAGTAGATACCCAGAACATTTTCCGAGTAGTTGGTCATCATGCCAAAGAAAGCCACGACCCACATCCAGAAGATGGCGCCGGGACCGCCGGCCACCAGAGCACTTGCCACACCTACGATATTACCGGTACCGATTGTGGCTGCCAGTGCGGTGCACAGAGACTGGAACTGGGAAATGGACTGATCATCAGCATCCGTGTGCTTTGTTACGTGTTGGTCGTGAAAGATGCCGCCTACTGTATTTTTGAACCAGTGTCCGATGTGGGACAACTGGAAAAATTTCGTCAGGATCGTCATCAGGATACCGGTGCCCACCAACAGCACCAACATGGGAACACCCCATACGAAACCATTGATGGCATTGTTCACATTGGCTATGAGCTCTACCATATACATTCTCCTCCTTTGTTTTCAGGTAAAAGAAAAAGCGCAGACACCCGAAGATGTCCACGCTGACATAGTTACCTGATCTGTATTTCGTTTCTGATTTTTTCCCAGTATAACATATAGGAAAAGATGCCGCAAGAGAAAATTTTTCTCAAAACCCCTATTGACCTAAAGTCAGCTTTAGGTATTATGATAAAATCATCCCGTAAGAAACGTTTCTAACGGAAAAAAAGGTGAAAATAAGGAACGAAGCATAAGTTTTGAAAGGAGAAGCAAAATGTATCAGAATACTTTGACTTTAAATAATGGTGTGAAGATCCAGCAACTGGGACTGGGAACCTGGTTTATTCCCGATGACCAGGCGGCAGAGGCAGTAAAGGCAGCAGTGGCACTGGGCTACCGTCATATCGATACCGCACAGGCCTACGGCAACGAGCGTGGTGTGGGAGATGGTGTGAGAACCTGTGGCGTACCCAGAGAGGAACTGTTCGTGGTATCCAAGGTGGCAGCAGAGCACAAGACTTACGAATCCGCAGCCGCAAGCATCGACGAGACCCTGGCAAAAATGGGACTGGATTATCTGGATATGATGATCATTCACTCTCCCCAGCCCTGGGTGGAAGTCAACCAGAGTGAGAACCGTTATGTGGAAGGCAACAGAGCAGCCTGGAGAGCACTGGAGGACGCTTATAAGGCCGGAAAGCTGAAAGCAATCGGTATTTCCAATTTCCAGGTGGGAGACATTGAGAGCCTGCTGGAGACCGCTGAGATCAAACCGATGGTTAACCAGATCCTGTGCCACATCAGCAACACTCCGTTGGAACTGGTAGAGTACTGCCAGAAGAACGGCATTGCAGTAGAGGCTTATTCCCCTATTGCCCACGGAGAGATCCTGCATCAGCCCGAGATTCAGGCCATGGCAGAAAAATACGGTGTTTCCGTACCGCAGCTGTGCATCCGGTATACTTTGCAGTTAGGCACCATCTCTCTGCCCAAGACCGGCAATCCCGAGCATATGAAGACCAATGCTGAGGTAGACTTTGAGATCAGCGCAGAGGATATGGACGTCTTGAAGAACATCAAGCATATTGAAAGCTATGGCGCTAACAGCGGATTCCCCGTATACGGTGGAAAACTGTAAGACATTATCTGTCGTGGCTGTTGTCGTAGATGGGCTGGATCTCAGGGGGAAGATTATCGGGAAGCATGGCATGGATCCCGTCTTCGTTGCCGTCTTCCATAGCTTTCTCATAGTACCAGCATTTGAATTTCAGCATATCCAGAGTCTTTTCCAGCTGTTTCATTTCGTCTTCCACTGCGGCCTTGCGGGCTTCGAACATGGCCTTGCGGTCCGCATAAGTGGAAGGCCCTTCCTCCACCCACTCGAAGAACTGGCGGCTATTTTGCTCTGGCGATCTATACCTTTGAGCGGTCGCAGATTCTGGGAGGAGAGATGTTCGTGACGATCACTTTTTCCTGCATTGTGGGGGCAGCCTATCATGTGAAATTCGGTCTGGCAGAGTATGTATTCCTGCAGCTTGGCCGGGATCGTACAGCCAAAGACATGATGCTGGATCTTTCTTCTTTAAAAATTTTCGAATGATAGCTAAGGATTTTCTGAGAATTTCCGATATTCTTATATAGGAAAATACAGACACCATGGATGGATAAATAGCTACGGATGGCTGCCTCATGTGAGGCGACCATCCGTTTTTGCGTGAAGCGAGAACATCGCATGCCTGCATGAAGATTTGACGGGCATTGCGACAGGGCAGCAATCACTGCTCAGAGAGGGAGAGTACTATGGCAATAACAGGAATCGGCTACGGAAGGACATTTGTGTATGAGGCACAGAAGCGAGTAAATGCAGGGGATGTACAGAGTGCGCAGGGAAGTGCGACGGAGACAGCAGAATCCCGTTTCGCGGAGAGCATTGAGGAATTGGCAAAAGAAGACAACACCGTGAAGACTCCGGTGACCCGCGGCGTACAGCTGGCTCGCCATATCGAGGGAAAGGACAAGGTGCCCTATGGAGAAATGGCTGAGGACGGCGTCATTGAATACAACGGGGTGACCTTCGTCTGTGATTATGAGCACAACCGCCTGACACTGGGGGATACCACCAATAAAGAGGATTGCATTAATATTCCGTTGTCCGGCGGCGGAAGCCTGCTGGTGAACCGAGACAACATTGATGCCCTGTCCAAGGCCATCGGCATGTTCAGGCCGGAGGATGTGAAACGGATCCTGGAGGCGCTGGCAAAGGATAACAAGATCCAGCAGATGAAGAAAGAACTGGATGACATGGAGAACGGCGATGATGTGGATAACAGTGAGGAAGCATCGGAGACCGCCGACACGGACAAGGCAGCGGGAACGGATCCTTCCGGGACGGCCGGAGAGCCGGGAAAAGAGGATTTAAGTCTCATGGCACAGATCAAAGAGAAGATGCAGGAGATCTACGACAAGCTTCAGAACGGAGACACGGATACCAAGTTCCAGATCGGCAATCAAGAATTTACGATCAAGGAGTGGGATCATTTCTTAGAGAAATTCGACAGTGTGCAGGATGCCACCCGGGCGGCACTGGAGGAAAAAATCGAAAAGGAAAAGGTAGAACGGCTGGAAGAGAAACTGACAGGTATGTCGGAGACAGCAGAAGAGCCGGATGAGGTGGATAGTATCCTGGCCCAGAGTGTGAAAACCACAGAAGAGGGCAGTGACCCTAAGACCTGGTATATCACCTGCTTTAGCGAAGATGGCATCTGGTGTAAGAAATTCACCGAAGGACAGGAAGGAGAGGATCTGTGGCGTATGGAATTTACGGATCCTTCCCAGTACCAGAAGGTGTTAAATTATTTACAGAGCTTCGCAGAGGGGGAAGAAGTTCCGCATGCAGAGGAAGAGGACTTCTGGAGAAGATTCCTTGAGGAAGACGCACGGTAGATCTGGCGTCAATCAGGATTTTTCCGATATTCCCGAGGAGACTTTCCGTAAACTTTTTTGAACAGGTCCTTAAAATAGTTGCTGTCGTTGAAGCCGTATTCCAGAGCAATATCCGTGATGGAACTGTTGGTGGTAAGAAGCGCCGTCTGGGCGTGTTTGAGCCGTACATAGTTTAAATATTCCTTGAAGCCCATGCCGGTGATCAATTTGAATTTCTTGCTGAAGTAAGTGGGGCTTAAGGAAGCCACGGAGGAGACCTCTTCCAGTGTCAGTGGCTTGCGGAAATTGTTGTAAATGTATTTCGTGGCAAGCAGGATGTCCGCATCCCGGGAGTTCAGCAGATCCGGCTCCTTCTCATTCATGACGGAATACCGCATCAGCATGAGCAGAAGCTCTTCCAAATAGCATCGCTCAAAATGCTCAGAGTATTCATCGAACCGGGAATTCTCAGTGAGCATCCGGGTTAGCAGAGAGTGCAGATATTCCCGGTATACCGTAGGAACGCTGCCCATGAAGGAATGCAGCTGCAGCCCCTGCCCGGATATGGAAGTGAGGCTGTCGGCAGACCGGTCCGATAAATGCAGATATTCTTCTTTGAAATAGATCATCACGATCTCGCAGATCTCTCCGGCGGAATACAGAGAGTGATGCAGTTCCCCCGGAGCAATGAAGACCAGATCTCCGGCCTCCAACTGGTAGACCGTATCTTTTAGCAGGAAGCGGCAGCTTCCGGACCAGAGATAGAAAATTTCATAAAAGCTGTGATAATGATCGGGCTGCAGGGGGGAAAAATCACCTCTGCGGCCCTTTTCCACGATAATCCGGTCAATATCTTTTCTGCCCCGTCTGCCTTTTTTCGTTGTGATATCCATAGCGTTCCCTCATTTCCGGTGTATCCCAGTGCTGCAGTCAGAATACCACAAAAAAACAGTATTTTCAACCAAAACAAGCTATAAAAACAGCAGTAAATATAAATTAATTACGCTATTATAATAACTGAAAAAGGAACCCGCCTCTTTCAAAAATACTTTTCTCTCTATCCCCCTCGGTACACTCCCCCCTCGCCGAGGGGAATTTTTTGCGCAAAAATCACGGAAAACAGGCAGTCTCGTTACAATGGATTGCGCATTTTCCAAAGGATTGTTACCATAAGGGTACAGATCGGCCGGCATACGGTGCTAAAGCAAAGGTGCTAAAGCACCTAAGAGTTTGCAGAGTACAGAAAGGTATAGGGATTAGTATGGATAAAAAGAAAACTGGAAATCTGATCCGGGAAGCCAGACAGCGCAAAAATTATACCCAGAGTGAACTGGGAAGGATGTTAGGGGTGACCAACAAAGCGGTATCCCGGTGGGAGAATGGAGAAAGTTTTCCGGATATCGGCGTATTGGAGTCCCTGTCCCATCTGTTGGAACTGCCGATTCAGGACATTGTGACCGGAGAGCGGGCGGGAGACCGGGAGGAGGCTGTGACGGAAGTCGTGAGACTGGCAAAGCTCCAGGAGCAGCGGAAACGTGAAAAGAGGATCCTGTATCTGATCGTGCTGGGGCTTTTGATCTATAACTGTGTCATCGGGATCTGTTTATTTTCCGGAAGAGGGTTGTTTGGGGGAAGAGATATTGCCTGCCTGGTGGCCGGAATCTCCATGGCGGGGACGCTGACGATGCTGGGGCTTGTATACCGGTATTTCGGAAAGGAAGAGGATGTGAAAATGATTCCCTCCAGTCAATTAAGCAGAGGACTTGGAATAGCATCCCTTGCGATGCTATTGTGGAGTGTTGGAATCATGTATTTAAGCTTCGAAATGGTTCGGGCAGGAAGTGTTCCCCTTGGTATGGAACTCAGCTCCCTGGGACCGTTTTTGAACAATCAGCTTTGTGCGGGCTATGCCCTGAATGTAATATTTCTGGCAGTGGAAATGTACCGTCTGCTCATGGAGCGGACGGTACTGCATCCGGGATGTGTGATCTCACCGGCGGTCATCTATCTGGATTTCTTTTACATAGACATTCTGGGCCGGATGGATACCCTGGACAGCGTCTGGAAGGCACTGGACAGAGGGACGGTACTCATTTTGCTGGAGGCAGTGTCGGGAATTGTATTTCTGTTTATACAGTCCCACCGTTCTCATTCTCACGCATCCGATAGCCTACGCCGATCTCCGTGAATACATACTGGGGCTGGGCAGGATTCCGTTCCAGCTTTCTGCGGATGTTCGCCATGTTGACCCGGAGGATCTGATTATTATTGTCCATATAGGGACCCCAGATGGCATTCATGATATAGCTGTATGTCAGAACTCTGCCGGAATTTTCCGCTAAAAGTGTGAGCAGCTGGTATTCGATCTGGGTCAGGTGCACCTCTTCGCCCCGCAGGCGGATCAGTCGTTTCTCGAAATCAATCTCCAGATCCAGTGCCTTATATACATGACCGGGAGTCTGGGCGTGGCTGTGCCGCAGAGAAGTGCGGATCCTTGCCATGAGCTCTCCGGTGCCGAAAGGTTTTGTGATATAATCATCCGCCCCCAGATCCAGAGCGGAGACTTTCTCCTGCTCCTTGGTGCGGGCAGATATGATGATCACCGGAACATCGCTCCAGGAACGGAGTTTCTGTAATACCTCCAGCCCGTCCATGTCCGGCAGCCCTAAATCTAACAGGATCACATTGGGGCAGAAAGAAGTGCTGAGACTAAGTCCCTCTCTGCCGTTTAAGGCATGCATGATCTTGTAGCCCTCCCGGTCCATGGTAGCGGTGATGAAATTACTGATACTTCTATCGTCTTCGATTAAGAGAACTTTGATCTTATTCATATCTGTGATCCATATCCTTTCCGGTATTTTCAACAGTTCTGTCTTATGTGGCTGAGTATACTTATTTTTCCGTAGCGCTAGCTCCAGCCTTGGGAAGTGTGAAACAGAATTCCGCACCATCCGCATGATTCCTGCCACTCAGCGTTCCGTGATGGGCGGTGATGATGGTCTTGCAGATGGACAGACCGATACCCATGCCTTTGCGGGAATCCGAGCTCCGGGAATTGTTGTAGGTACCCGTCTCGAACAGATTCTGTAATTTTTCTTCCGACAGTCCTTTTCCGTAGTCTCTCACAATAAAAGAGACATGCTCAGGATGATCCTCCACGATGAAATCAATGGGCAGGATACTTCCGGAATGAACGATGGCATTTTCCAGCAGATTGATGGTGACCTGCTCGATCAGCACCGCATCCATGGGTATCATCAGAAATTCCTCGGGGATCCTGACCCGGATGGCGGCATCGGGATAGCGTTTTTTCAGCTTCTCCAAAGCTTCTCCCACCACTTCCTCCACCGGCTCCTCTGTGGTATTGATGCTTAAGCTGTCTCCCTGGATACGGGTGACGGACAGCAGATTTTCCACCATATTCAACAGCCAGTTGGAATCCTCGTAGATATTGGTCATGATCGTACGCTGTTCGGTGGAGCTTAGATCGTTCTGACTTTCCAGAAACAGGGAGCTGTTGCCGATGATGCCGGTGAGCGGCGTGCGCAGATCGTGGGAGATGGCGCGCAGAAGATTCGCACGCATCTTTTCCATTTCGGCCTCTGCCAGCCGCTTTTCCCGCTCTGCGATCATCTCGGACTGGATGGTCATATGGGAGGTCATGGTACACAGGATCAGAGTGATCCCGCTCATCAGCAGGAAGGTGATAGGGTAGCCGGTCAGTGTGAAATTAAGCTTATAATACGGATAGGTGAACAGATAATTGATCGCTATTACGGAAAAAAGGGTGCAGACAATGCCGTAGCCGTAGCCCACCGTCCATCTGGCGATGATCACCAGTGCCAGAATGTAGAACAGTGCTACATTGGCATGGTTGTCCGGGACAATATGCTGATATAAAAAAGAGGCAAGTGTGGCGCACAGCATGCAGGCAGCACAGATCAGGATACTGATGGCGTGCCTGGTAAAGGGTGGTTTTAAGCGGAAGCTTTTCCGCGGTGATTTTTTATCGGAAAATGATCGGAACACGGTGTGATCCTCCATGAAATATTGTTAGTTGTTTTGTAAATTTATTATAACTATAGTACCATTACTTTGCAATGCAAGGTGTAAAGAAGTAGTTAAGGATATATGACAATCGGTATATTTTCCCCTAAAGCTGTGGCAAAAGGCAGGCAGGTATCCTCCGGAAAAGCTAAGACACAAAAAATAGGAACATATACTTTCGTTAGGTTGACATCAGGAAAAACATTAGATTAAAATGTAGTATGGTGGCGGTCCTGAAAGGGCGGACCGTCTATGTGGACAGGAGAGGAGTAGGTTATGTTTCTGACAGGATTGGCATTACTGCCGGCCATCGCACTGGTGGTATGGATCTACAGACAGGATAAGGTGGAGAAGGAGCCGAGGGGATTATTGTGGAAGATTTTCCTGTTCGGCGTGTTGTCCGTGATCCCAGCCATGATACTGGAAATCATTCTGGATGAAGTATTTCTGGTATTTGTGGATGCAGATACGCTGTGCTACGTGATCCTGGATAATTTTATCGGGGTGGCACTGATCGAGGAAGTTTGCAAGATGAAGGCGGCCAAATGGGCGGCATGGAAGCATCCGGCATTCAATTATAAATTCGATGCCATCGTGTACTGCGTGACTTCGGCATTAGGATTTGCAGCCATTGAAAATGTTCTGTATTGTATGGACGGTGACATTGGGACGGCAGTGACCAGAGCCCTGTTGTCCGTGCCTTCCCATGCCATCGATGGCGTGATCATGGGATATTTCTTCGGTGTGGCGAAGGAGGCAGAACTCGCAGGCGATACAAAACGCAGGAAACGCTACCTGAAACTCAGCGTGTTCATGCCGATGATCGAACACGGTATCTATGATTCCGCATTGTCTCTGGATGCGGACTGGATCTTCGTTTTCTTTTTCCTGTTTGTGATCGTGGTGGATGTCTGGGCCTATAAATTTGTGAAAAAGCAGTCTGGGCAGGACCGGGAGCTGTCTGCATAAAGATTGCGTTAAGAACCCGTGAAAATTTTATAAATTCACGAAAAACGGTAGGATCGGGTCTTTGCTTCATGTTAAGATAAAGAAAACCTAAAGAAAGGAAAGACCAATATTGAAGTTATTGAATCCAAAGATCCGGCAAAAATTTGCAGAATCCTTGAAGGCGGTCCTGCCGGTAGTAGGGATCGTGATCGTATTAAGCTTTACCATAGCCCCCATTACCTCCAGTATCCTGCTGTGCTTTCTGGTGGGGGCGGTGATGGTCATGGCCGGTATGATGTTTTTCACCCTGGGTGCGGAGATGTCCATGACCCCCATGGGAGAAAAAGTGGGTGCCAGAATGACCCAGAGTAAAAATATTCTGCTGATCGTAGTGTTATCTTTTCTGTTGGGAGTGGTGATCACCATTTCCGAGCCTGACTTGCAGGTGCTGGCGACACAGGTGCCTTCAGTGCCGAACATGACGCTGATCCTGGCAGTGGCAGTGGGCGTGGGAATCTTCCTGGTCATTGCCCTTCTGCGTATGCTGATCGGTGTGGCACTGCCGCCGTTGTTAACTTTTTTCTACATAGCAGTGTTCGTTCTTGCATTTCTCGTACCGGAGAATTTCCGGGCAGTGGCGTTTGATTCCGGAGGTGTGACCACGGGACCCATGACCGTTCCTTTTATCATGGCACTTGGTGTCGGTATTGCGTCCATCCGTAATGACCATCATGCGGCAGACGACAGCTTCGGTCTGGTAGCACTGTGCTCCATCGGCCCGATCCTGGCGGTCATGGTGCTGGGGCTGATCTATAAGCCGACCAATGCGGATTACCAGCCGGTGGCAATCCCGGAGATCGCTGATTCCGTGGAACTGGCGCAGCTTTTTGCCCATGGGATTCCGGATTATGTGAAAGAGATCGCACTCTCATTACTTCCCATTGTATTGTTTTTCGGTCTGTTCCAGATATTTGCCCTGCGGCTGTCGGGGAAGACACTGGCGAAGATTCTGATCGGTCTGATCTATACTTATATTGGTCTGGTACTGTTTCTGACAGGGGCAAATGTGGGCTTTATGCCTGCCGGTAATTACCTCGGTCAGGTCATGGCAGCCAGATCCTACAGGTGGGTACTGGTGCCGGTGGGAGCACTGATCGGTTACTTTATCGTAAAAGCGGAGCCCGCGGTCTATGTACTGAATCATCAGGTAGAGGAGCTGACGGACGGTGCCATCTCTGCCAGATCCATGGGGGTTTCTCTGTCCGTGGGCGTATCCTTATCCGTAGCACTGGCGATGATCCGCGTGCTGACGGGGATTCCGATTCTATGGTTTTTGATCCCGGGCTACGGCGTGGCGATAGGACTATCCTTTTTTGTACCGAAGATATTCACAGCGATCGCCTTCGACTCCGGCGGTGTGGCAAGCGGTCCCATGACAGCTACCTTTTTACTGCCGTTAGCGCAGGGTGCCTGTGTGGCGGTGGGCGGCAATTTAGTCGCAGATGCTTTCGGTGTGGTGGCCATGGTAGCCATGACACCGCTGATCACGATCCAGATATTGGGAATGGTATATCAGTTAAAGCAGCAGAAGAGCGGTGCAGGCGTATTTGCCGGTGCGGCGGATGCATTTGGTGCTTTGGATGAGAATGCCATCATTGAACTGTAGGAGGTGTGCCCATGAGTGAATTATATATGATGGTCACCATCACCAATCGTCAGCTGACGAGGAAATTCGTGGAATGCTATAAAGAAAACGGCGCACAGGTCGGCAGTGTTACCGTCGGCATGGGAACCGCGGCGAATGAGATCTTAGATTATTTTGGACTGGACGGCATGGAGAAGAGCGTATTGTTCCATCTTGTCACAGATGCTGCCTGGCGGCAGATCAAGCCTGCTCTGCGTAAGAAAATGCAGATCGATCTCCCAGGAATGGGAATCGCATTTATCATTCCCGTGAGCAGTGTCGGCGGCAAGAAAGCATTGAATTACCTGACCTGCGGGCAGAAATTCGTAAAAGGAGAGGAGTCCACATTGAAAGAGACGAAGAATGAGCTTCTGGTAGTGATAGCCAATCATGGATATACGGAGCTGGTCATGGATGCAGCGAGAGAAGTACATGCGGCAGGCGGTACAGTCATCCATGCCAAGGGTACCGGAACAGAGAATGCACAGCAGTTTCTGGGCGTGACACTGGTGCCGGAAAAAGAAATGTTGTTCATTGTGGTAAAAAGTGAGCAGAAAAATTCCATCATGCGTGCTATAATGGAAAAAGCAGGACTGGAGAGTAAGGCACAAAGCATAGTATTCTCCCTTCCTGTGACAGATACTGCAGGCATGCGCCTGATGGAGGAGATGGGAGAGACATGACAAACGGCTTATCCGGACCCAGGAAGCAGTTCCTGGACGTGCTCCGGGTACTGGCAACCTGTGCAGTGGTGCTGATGCATGTACTGACAGGTGCGACAGATGTGACAGATGCGTCGATAGTGCCGGAATACCGGTCATTATTGCTGTCAGTTATGGATCTGGTGACCTGGTGTGTTCCTATATTTTTATTGATCTCGGGATATTTGTTCCTGAATCCGGAACGTACATTGACTTATCCGGTCATGATTAAAAAATATTGCAGGAGGATTGCGCTGGCGATCCTCCTATTCGGCGTTCCGTATGCAGCTTCCGAGTTGGTAGTGGCGGAGCGGACCTTCCGGATCAGGATGATCCCGGAGGCACTGAAGATGACTCTGATGGGACATACATGGTCCCATATGTGGTATCTGTATCTGATCTTGTTTTTATATCTGATCACGCCGCTTCTGAAAAAAGTGTTGCGGGTGCTGCCGGTGTGGGGTGTTGTAGCAATGATGGCAGTGATCTTCTTAGGAAGCAGTGTGGCACCGTTTCTGAATAAGGTACTGGATGTCAACAGTATTCCGGTATTGCCGGATGGCGGTGTGTATTTCCTGTATTATCTGTGTGGATATTTCTTCGCGGTGAGAGAAGTATGTGTGGACAAGGGAAGGAATGTATGGCTGACAGCTGCAGTAGCGGTTCTGGCTCTGGGAATGATCCTGAGCAGAACACTTGCGGGATTCTCCATTCAGATGGCATACAATTATCCGTTTACAGTACTGCTTGCAGTGCTTCTGTTCGCTGCAGGATGGAATGGGGGAGGAGATGGCGCGGCTTTGGCTGCCCGGGAGAAGGACAGAATACATCGGATCCCCTGGCAGGAGGCGGGAGCCTTGAGCTTCGCCGTATACCTGGTACATCCGGTGTATGTGAACTTGTTGTATAAATTCGTGAAGATCACACCCTTTACGGTGTTGGAACAATGCGGTGTGCAGTCTGTAGCCGCGGGACAAGCGGTATTGATTTTGTTGCTGGCTGCATTCTGCCTGGTAGTGCTGGCACTGGCAACGGCAACCGCATGGGTGCTGCGCAAGATCCCGGTGTTAAGAAAATATGTGCTATAGAAGAAAGGAGCCTCACAAGGGGGCTCCTTTTTGCGATTGCATGTTATGCGTATAATTTAGTCACGCTGCCAGCGCCCGGAAGCGCCGCAAGGCAGTACCAGCCCACTCTCGGTGACAGGGAGGCCGATCTCTTCGGCTTCCACATGACCGCCGAACTTTTTCGTCAGGGTGGAATTCATCATATAGGACAGCACGGCGGGCTGCAATCCTGTAGTGTACGAATTGATCAGGAAGAACAGCGCATCATCGGATAAAAGCTGTGCGGTCAGTCCTACGAAATCCCAGATATTATCTTCTATTTTCCAGATCTCGCCCTTAGGACCTCTGCCGTAGGAAGGGGGATCCATGATGATGCCGTCGTATTTGTTGCCACGGCGGATCTCACGCTCTACGAACTTCATGCAGTCGTCCACCAGCCAGCGGATAGGAGCATCGGCAAGCCCGCTGGCAGCAGCGTTCTCCTTCGCCCAGCCGACCATACCCTTGGACGCATCCACATGGGTCACAGCAGCTCCCGCAGCCGCAGCGGATACAGTAGCACCGCCGGTGTAAGCGAAGAGGTTCAGTACTTTCACGGGGTGGCCTGCCTCATGGATCAGACCGGAGAACCAGTCCCAGTTCACAGCCTGCTCCGGGAACAGACCGGTATGTTTGAAACTGAAGGGCTTCAGATGGAAGGTCAGAGGATCAGTCTTACCGCAGGCTTCCTTCTGAAAAGGCAGGGTGTAATGAATCGCCCATTCATCCGGCAGATGGAAGAACTCCCATTCTCCGCCGCCCTTGGCACTTCTGTGGTAATGACCGTTTTTCTGCTTCCAACCCTTATGATCGTGGGGTGTCTTCCAGATGACCTGGGGATCCGGACGGACGAGAATATAATCTCCCCAACGCTCTAACTTTTCTCCGCTGGACGTATCCAGCACTTCATAATCTTTCCAATGATCTGCAATCCACATATAGAAACCTTTCTGTGTGTATACTTTGTAACTGATTTTTATAGGACATAATAATAGAATATAATACCGGAAAGACTTTTTCAAGGAATACTTGCTATTGAACCGCATTGAGCCATTTAAAGTCCTCTTCGGTCGATTCATGACATATTTGGGTCGATTCATGCAGCCCCTGGTTCCGCTGAGAGAAAGTGTGGTACGTTATCTTTAAGATAATGGGTATCACTATGCCCATCGGAAAGAGGTAAAACGCTATGAAAAAACGAGTATTGAGCATGTTACTGGCATTTATTCTCTGCTTCTCAACACTGCCCATGACAGCATTCGCACAGGAGGCTGATGCGGTGGCAGAACAGGAAGAACAGCAGGAAACAGACTCTGCGGCAGAGCAAGAGGAAGCAGAAGCAGCTGCGGCACCGGGGGAAGAGACTCCGGCTGATAAGAGCACCACTGCGGCAACTCCCGGTACGGAAGATTCCACTGCGGGCGAAGCCCCCGATACTGTGGAACCCTCAGTGGAAAGTGTCAGCGATAGTGATGCCGGCACGCAGGATACCTCGGCAGACGATGAGAAGAAGGCAGCAGTGCAGAAGGTACAGGCACTCATCGATGCTCTGCCGGACGAAGTGACGGTGGAAAATGCAGAAAGTGTCGGTGCGCAGCTGGAAGCCATCGACGAGGCTATGGAGTCACTGACCAAGGAGCAGATCGCAGAACTGGATATGACACGACTTCATGCTATTTCTGAAGCGTTGAATACACCGATGACGGTTCCGATGACGGTGGCGGAAGGTCAGCATGTTGACCATCCCATCTGCGGCGCGACATGCACAGATAAGTATAAGCATAGCATTGTGACAGAGTGGAAGTCCATAGACAGTGAAGCAGCACTGCAAGCTGCAACGGAAGGATATTACTACCTGACTCAGGATATCGTGACAATGGAAACATGGAAACCGAACAATAACGTGGTGCTTTGTCTGAATGGTCACAGCATTGCGGCAAACGGGGATTTTGTTGTCATTGAGATAGATAAGGGACAATTTACTCTCTGTGACTGCAATAGTAGTGAGAGTATGCACTATTTCACCACAAGCAAGGAAGGTCTGTTCACTCGATGGGTGCCGTGCGAGGAGAATACGGAGAACCGCATCTCCGTTACAGGTGGAGTTATCACTCACAGCGTGGGAAGGTCGGATTTAGGTGTGAAAGTGGATAATAACGCCACTTTTACCATGTACGGTGGAACTATTTGTGGTAATAAGCTCCAAGGCAGTTATAATGGAGCCGGTGTGTATGTGCATAATAGCACATTTAATATGTATGGCGGTGCAATCAGAGGCAATGCTGCAAGTTGGGGTGGTGGCGTCGCTGCGATCGGTAGCACATTTAACATGTATGGTGGTGTAATCAGCGACAACATGGTCTCTGCTTCTGCTGGCGGTGTACTGTTGTCGGACAAAAGCGTCATGAACATGTCCGGCAATGCACAGATTAGTAACAACATTGCTCCCACCAAATGGACGACATCAGGTGGCGGAGTGTATATATTTGCCAGCACTGACGGAGAAGTCGGTAACTGCTTATATATGTCCGATAATGCGAAAATCAGCGGCAATACAGCCACCCAAGGAGGTGCTGTGTATGTACGTAAAAACGGTCAGGTTACCATGAGCGGCAATGCGCAGATTAGCAATAACACGGCAACCGAGAATGGTGGCGGCGTCTATGTAGAAAATAGTACTTTTAAAATTGCCGGCGGTGCTCCTCGGGTCTGTGACAACTTGTGTCAAGATGTTCAGAACAATGTCTATCTGGCTACCGGCAATGCAATTCGGATTAGTAAATTATCCACATTCGCCGGAAAAATCGGCGTATCCACCCAGGATACACCCACCGAGAGCAACCTCGTAACGGTTGCCGCGGTAGCTGTGGAGGCTGGGGGTGGCGGTCACCTGACCGAAGAAGATTTGGATCATATTTGCAGTGATAAAGAGAACCTCTATCCAGTTCTTGTGGGTGGCGAGGTGAAATTGTCGGCGACCGAACCGCATCGGCATCCCGTTTGTGGCGCAACCTGTGGTGACAGCGAGAATCATGGAAATCAGACCTGGATAGGCGTTTCCAATCTGACTGACATCAAGAGTGGGGGCTATTATTATCTGACAGACAATGTTAAATTGAATGATACATGGATCTGCACTTATGATGTAGCACTCTGTTTAAATGGAAAAACAATCACCTGTGCAGCAGAAGTTGATGCCATTCAGGTTGCGAAAGGAACGAAGCTGATTATCACCGACTGTCAGAAAGTGGTCGGCAAGATTACCCATGCACAGGATAATATAGGACGAGGTATAATGTCCTTGGGTACCTTGATACTGTATAACGGCGAAATTACCAAAAACCAGATTGCCAAAGGTAGTGGTGCCGGTGTATACGTAGATGGTGGTAATTTTTACATGTATAAGGGCAGTATCTCTGATAACAAAGTAACCATAAACGGTAACGGCGGCGGTGTGTATGCAAAAGATAGCACCAACTTCGTTATATCCGGTGGTAGTATTGACAGCAACCATGCACCGTCTAGCGGTGGTGGTATATACTATGAATCTACAATTAGTAAGTCAGTAAAATTCAATATATCTGGTGGTAATATCGTTAGAAACACAGCCGTTACTGGTAACGGTGGTGGTATATGGCTGAAGAGTGCATATGGAAATATGAGGTTTACCATGTCCGGTGGTAGGATTTCAAACAACGTCGCTAGCAAAAACGGCGGTGGTGTATATATTTCTGAGCCCTATTACGGCAAGTTTACTGTGTCCAGTACGGCACAAATCACCGACAACGCGGGTAATGGAAACGATAACAATGTCTATTTGCCCAGCGGCAAGACCATTCTCATCGGTGCGAACGGGTTGAGCAGCTCCGCCAAGATTGGCGTGACCATGGGACAGCAGCTCGCCGAGGGTGTGCGAGTTGCCATCGCCAAGGGTACAAGCGATGATTACACACTGACCGCGGATGACCTGAATGCTTTCAACAGCGATACCGGCTATTACAAGTATGCGTTAGACAACGCTGTCAACTTTTCAAGCGGCGAATTACATGTGCATGGTCTCTGTGGCACGGCGAACTGCACTGAGAGTAAGAATCACAAAAATGTGCTGTGGACTGCGATCAGGACGGAAGAGGATCTGCGCAACATCAAGGGTGGAAGTAGTAGCTCACACAGACAGTATTACTATTTAACGACTAATATTGCTCTGAATAATACGAGCTGGAATCCGACAGGCTACATCTCACTTTGTTTGAATGGTTACAGCATCACAGCTAACGGCAATTTTGACACCATTACCGTAGGTGAAGGAAAAGATACGGATTCACTTACACTTTGTGACTGTAACGGCAGCGGTAACAACACAGGAGAGATTACCCATGTTGACGGTATGAAAGGGCGTGGCGTATATTTAAAACCCTTCAGTGACCTTAGCCTGTATAGTGGAAACATCACCGGCAACAACACTGATGACCACGGTGGCGGTGTGTATTTGGACGGCAGTTTCTTCTACATGTACGGCGGCAGCATCACAGACAACAGCGCAAACAATGGCGGTGGCGTGGCTGGACGTGTAAGTAATTATAAAGTGAACGGGGGGTATGTCGTTGGCAGACTCTTGATGTTAGGTGGAACGATTACCGGCAACAAGGCAGCCGCCAACGGTGGCGGCGTTGACATGGATTGCGCCTTTGAGATGTGTGGTGGCAGCATCACCAGTAACGAAGCCGATGCCAACGGCGGCGGTGTTGCCGTGAAAGGTGATCATAGCGTCGAATGGAGTGGTGGCAGTGTCACCGGTAACACGGCGAAGAACAACGGTAGTGGTGTGTATGTAGCTGAGAGTGTTGAAGCCATGGAAGTCAACGGGGATGTGAACATTACCGGCAACACCAATGGCAATGTTTATTTGCCTGGCGGCAAGACTATCACCGTCGGCTCGACTAGGGGCAGCGGCACAAGTTTGACGGATGGTGCAAACATTGGTGTGACGCTGGAAAAGCTGCCTGCGGAGGGAGATTTTATGAAGTTCGCCGAGGCAGCCACGGGTATTACCCTGACGGATGAAATTGCGGGCAAATTCACCATCGACAATAATAGCAGCAACACATACAGCGTGCAGAACATCGACAACAGTCTGTATGTGGTAAGTGGCGAGCTGCATGAGCATGCAATCTGTGGCGCAAGTTGCAGCCACGAGACTAAACATGACGATGTTCTGTGGACTCCACTGACCTATAATGCAGATACACAGAAGATGATGTGTGGTGGAACGATAGTAAGCAGTAGTAATGGCACAAAAGGGATGGAATATGTGCTTCCTACTGGAAACTACTACTTACTGGACAATATTACGTTTACCGGTACGATTAAAATCTCCGGTGACGTAAATCTCTGTCTGAACGGAAAGTGCATCACCAATTTAGCACAGAATTATGCTTCGACGATTGCTGTTCTCGCGAGGGGCAATCTGACACTATGTGACCACGAGGACGGTACTATCACCTCAAAAGATCAGAAGTCTTATGGTGTGCAGTTCAAGGCTTACAATGGCATTCCTAAATTCACCATGTATGGCGGCACCATCACCGGAACTGATGCTGGTGTGTGTCAGGACGCCAGTGCCGGTGTGTTCAATATGTATGGTGGCGCTATCACCGGCAATAGAGTAGGAGCAGATATTCCTGCGGAGATTACAATGACGGTCGGTGGGACGGCAAGGATTATAGGCAACACCAAAAAGGATGTTTTCCTGTACGAAAAGGATGAAAACTCAAAATCAATTATCCACATTGATCCAAGTCTGACGAATGCTGCAAGTATTGGTGTGGCTACTACCAATAGCCCCAGGCCAAAGGCTCCGGTTCAGATTGCTACCGGAGCAACCGGCTTGGTGGACTATACTAAGATTTTCAAGCCGGACAATACAGATAGGGGCTATATGGTTATAAAGGATGAGCAGGGTAATCTGTACCTTAGCACCCACCAGCACAGTTGGAAATACAAGCCGGGCGCAGACGGCAAGTCGATTACCGCCACCTGCGTTAATACAACGAACTGTCCCAACATTGACGGCGGCAGCGTGACCATCAAGGCACCTGAGGAGAATACTCTGATCTACGATGGCAGCAACAAAACGGCAATACTTGAGAACAAACTGCTCACCGGTGAGAAGGATCCCACAATCAGCTACACGGTTGGAAACGGACAGGGTGCTACACTCCCTGACGGTTCCTATCCCACCAATGTCGGTGCTTATACCGCAAGCATCACAGTGGGTGGTGTGACAGCCAGTGTGACTTATGAGATTCAAAAGGCAGATCCCGCAGCGAAAAATTTTGTCTTTACCGCACCGGGCAGCTTGACATATGACGGCACGGCAAAGACTGCAGACATCAAGACTGCGACGAACATCACCGGCATGGGCGATGTTATGGTGAAATACTATCAGGGCGAGACGGAAGTGCAGCCCATGAATGCGGGTGAATACAAGGTTAAAATTAGTGTGACGGACGGCACGAATTTTAACGCAGCAAGTGACCTGACGGATGAAAACTGGGCGTTTACGATTACTCCCATTATTACCGAACCGACTGTGGAACTGAGCGGTAACACAACTTATACTTATACCGGCGAACGGATTACGCCGGATGTTACCGTAACCATCGATGGCAGACCGCTGACGAAGGGTACGGACTACACCATTATTTACGGTGATAACGTAAACGCCGGTACGAATGCCGGTTCCGTAACCGTTAAAGCAAAGGGAAATTATGGATTTGCAGATGTTGTTAAGAAATTTGCCATTGAGAAGGCGGATCCGAAGCTGAACTTCGAGAAGCCTGCTGTGACGACCTCCTATGGAACGAATCCTGCTAACAATGAGCTCACCAATAAGGGTGACGGCGCGGTGAATTACCAAAGCAGCGACAATTCCGTCGTAACTGTGAATGAAAAAGGTGAGGTTACCGTTGTCGGAGTGGGCGAGACCACCATTACCGCGACAGCCGCCGAGACAACGAACTACAAGGTAGGCACGGCAAGCTATAAATTGACGGTGAATAAGGCACGTGTCCATATTGTACAGGCTACCGTTGCTAACAAGGATTACGATGGAAACGTGAATGCTGACGTCACAGGGGTAGTTTTTGCCAACGAGGCAGACGTGAGAATAGACGGTCGGGTAGCGGGTACGGACTACACGGTGACCGGTGCTTTCCAAAGTGAAAACGCCGGGAAACAGGATGCAGAGGTAACGGTAAAACTTCTTGGTGAGTTTGCCTCTCACTATGAACTGACCGGCGGAATATATAAGACCAGGGCAACTATTACTGCAAAGCCTATCAGCATTGCAATCGCGCTCACGCAAGACCGCAGCTACGAGCGGAATAATACCTCCGTGACCATTTTAGAAGTGACCTTCAAAGACAGCACAAACACACTTGTTGCAACGCTGACAAGTTCCGATTATACCGCGACCGGCAAGATGGTTAATGCGAATGTCGGCACAGACAAAAAAGTTACCGTTACGGTGACCCTGCAGGGAAAAGCGGCAGACAACTATAAGCTTGTTTCCAACATGACCACCGCAAAGGTAGCGATTACGCAGGCTAAGGGCGGTGTATTGCAGGAGGAGAACTTAAAGCAGAAATTCTCCGACCGGAAGCAGAAGACCTTCACACCCGATTACACAGGACTTCCTGCCGGGGAGACATGGACATACAGCATTTCCGAGGCACAAACTTCGGGATCTGCAAAGGTGGAACCGGCTATGATTAATACAGCCGGAAAGATCACCTACAGGCTGACAGCCGGTGCGGAAAATGACACCATCTGTTGGACGGTAACGATTTCCAATCCAAATTATGAAAAATTTACCAAGGATTTAGTACTGACCCTGACGGCGAAAGAACCTCAGGAGACACTGCGCATCACCGGTGACAACACTGTGGCCTATGGACAGAAGCTGCTACTGAGCACGGTCGGCGGTTCCGGCACAGGTGAGATTACTTACAGAGTGGATGCAGGCAGCACAGGCAATGCAACGATTAATCAGAATGGCGTTCTGACTCCGGTTAAGGTCGGAAGCGTTGTTATCACAGCAACCAAGGCAGGTGATATCGATTACAGTGAGATCACCAGTGCACCTTTTGTCATTATGATTACCCGGGCTGCTACAAGCGGTGAACCGAAGTACCATAAGATTACCACAGGCGGTATGACCCTGGCAGACGCAGGACTGACGTTGGCAGGCAGCACCATTCATCCGGCAGACGGTACACTGGAGTGGATAGATGATGCAGGTGTACTTCCCAATGACACGGCAGTCGAGATGAACAAGACTTACAAGTGGCGCTTCATCCCTGCGGATACCAATTATGAGATTCTGACCGGTGAAATCGAACTTTACCATGTGGACGCTCCGGCAGTCACTGCACAGCCCAAGAGTGTATCTGTGACAGTAGGAGACACAGCAACGTTTGAAGTTACTGCAACCGGTACGGACGTAACCTATCAGTGGCAGATCGACAGAAACGACGGTAATGGATTTGTGAACATCACCGGAGCTACCGGTGCAACCTACACCATAGGAGTAACGGATAGAGACTGCAACGGATTTAAGTACCGGTGTGTTCTCAGCAATGCGGCCGGTTCAGTTACCACCGATACCGTAGTATTGACGGTACAGTATCAGATCATTGAAGGCGCGAACGGCTCCTGGAACCAGAATACGGACGGAAGAAGTCTCAAAATCAGAGGAAACGGTGAATATTCCAAGTTCCAGAATGTAAAGGTAGATGGGAATATCATTGATTCCAAGAACTATACCGTGAGTGAGGGCTCCACGATCATCGAATTACATGCAGATTACCTGAAGACTCTGTCCGAGGGCAGTCACACCTTTGAGATCGTATGGACAGACGGCGCCGCAGGCACCAGCTTTACGGTAGCAAGGAACACCTCCGGCAGCAATAATACCGGCAGCAATAACACCGGCAATAACGATAATAATGACAGTACGGACAACTCAGCTGCCGCAGCTCCCACCGCTGCTGCTACTGCGCAGGAACTGGACAAGGTTCCGGCTACCGGAGATCCTCTCGGTATCTGGCTGATGCTCTTTGCGATATCCCTGACCGGACTCGCAGGAATGCTGGCGAGAAGAAAGAAGAACTAAGAATAACGTAAATAATATAGAAACCTCGCTACAGAGATGATACCTGTAGCGAGGCTTTTTGTCTTGCAATCTTATTTTTCATTTATTATTGACACTATACTTACCTTTTATTATAATATAAATGAACCACTGAACTCGCGAATGCGATGTAGGTGGTGTTTTATTTTGGATATATTACTAATCCATACATATTTGTCTCATTTGCTTTCAAATTTAATTTTTCCGCTTCCTTTAACGTCACCATAACCCGTTTTACAAAGAGTTTGTCAATTACAGTTCCCACTCGTTTGGGTAACTCTTCTTTCCGAATTTCGATTTTGAAATATAAATGTACAAAAAATGAAACGAAATCACATATTTGAATAAAATAGGATTCTGATGAATTTTTTTCCATAATATCCTCGATCATATTGCTGATCGGATGATTGACAAACCCAGGCAAATATTTGGATTGGATCGGATTAAATGCACGTATAGCTCTGGCTGTCTTTCTCATAGGTGCTATTCTGCCCTCATCCGTAATCACTAAATAATTCCATTGCCCATCGCTGTCATTCTCGATACGTTGTATATTATATTTCAATGCATTTTCAAGAACGTGATAGTTATTATCTTTAAATTTTTTCTTATCAATAATCACATTTACAATCTTTAAATCCATCTTTGCAATTGTTAACGTAAATGCTTTTATTATATCTTGTTTTGTTTCTTTTGACCAATGATACTCACGATATGGATTTTTATCCGTCAAAAAATGTTTTGTATGCATCTCTTCTGATACATGAAAGCCATATTTATCTTTTAATTCTCTTCTCAAAATACGCATTTTTTCAAAATTTTGCTGCCAGCTCTCTGCAGGCATATACAAACTTGTTAAAATAAAATGGTCTGATGAATTCATTGTTACTCCGTCATCCCCTGTTTCATCAAAATATGCTATATATGTTTTCATCAATTCCCCTTTCATATTTTAGACATTTTAATGCCACTCAGTTTTAATAATGAAAACTATGGTGATTCACCAAAATACTGAAATTAAATAAGATTTGAAATAGAAAATTTACTTATAGATAGAGAATAGCAAACTATTCTCAGCCTGTCAACATGACAAAATAACATTCAAATCAGGCTTTCGCACATTACAGCGATAGCAAACTAATCTGTTGACGATAAGCCATTTCTTGTATATAATAAATCGTATCACTGTATACAATTAAGAAAATGTACAAGAAGAAAAATTTGAGGAGGCTATTATGACAGGAAATACGTTAGGCTGGGTAATTGTGGCATTCGTGCTGTATTTACTCATGATGATCGCTATCGGAGCGTTTTATGCAAAGGGCAATAACAATTCCGAAGACTACTTTTTGGGAGGCAGAAAGCTGAACGGCTTCGTCGCTGCGCTGTCCGCGCAGGCGTCGGATATGAGCGGATGGCTGCTGATGGGGCTGCCGGGAGCTATTTACTTAACCGGTGTCGGAGGTGACGGCTGGATCGCCATCGGACTTTTCATCGGCACGACGCTGAACTGGCTGTTCATTGCCACGAAGCTGCGCAGATATACGATCCGCGCCAACAATTCCGTTACGCTGCCGACTTATTTTGAGAACCGCTTCCATGATGAGAAGAAGGTATTGATGGCGGTTTCTTCTATTACTATTGTAGTATTTTTCCTGGTATATTGCGCGTCTGCGCTTTCTGCCGGAGGTCAGCTGTTTGAGTCCGTGTTCGGTATTGATTATCATGTGGCACTGACCATCGGTGCGCTGGTAGTTTTGGTCTATACCTTCCTCGGCGGATTTACCGCGGTATGTGTGACAGACTTTATCCAGGGTATGCTGATGCTAGTCGGTATTCTGGCAGTACCGCTGTTCGCTTATCATTTTCTGACAACCGGCGGCACTACATTGTCAGCCGGTCTGGAAGCCAGCGGTGCTGACAGTGCCAACTTCCTGAACCTGATGAAGAACGGTGACGGCAGCAACAATATCATCAGCGTGATCTCCGGTCTCGGCTGGGGACTGGGATATTTCGGAATGCCCCACATCCTGGTACGATTTATGGCAGTCCGGGATGAGAAGGAAATGACCAAGTCCAAGGCTACTGCCATCAGCTGGGTAGCATTATCCCTGGGATTTGCAGTATTTATCGGTATCCTGGGCAGAGCTTATCTGCCGGAGCTGGTGAATGGCAATAATGAGAAGGTATTTATTGAGATGATCAAGAAGGTATTTACCGTAGAGATGCGGGCTCCGTTCGTTGCAGGATTGTTCCTCTGCGGTATCCTGGCGGCGATCATGTCTACGGCGGATTCCCAGCTGTTGGTCAGCGCCTCCAGTGTGGCGGAGGATATCTTCAAGGGACTGCTCAAGAAGGATGCGGATGACAAGACGGTCATGAATGTCAGCCGTGTCACTGTACTGGTGGTAGCTGTGCTGGCTTACATCATCGCATGGAACCCGAACAACACCGTAATGGGACTGGTATCCAATGCGTGGGCAGGCTTAGGTGCTGCTTTCGGACCTCTGGTAGTGATGTCCTTATATTGGAAGAGAACCAACTTCCCAGGAGCGGTAGCTGGAATTGTCACCGGTGCACTTGCCGTTATCATCTGGGATTACATTCCTCTCGTGGGCGGACAGACCCTGGGCAAAGCTACCGGATTGTATTCCCTGGTAGTAGGCTTCGGGCTGGGACTCATCGCTATCATCGCAGTCAGCCTCGCTACCAAGGCTCCTTCCGAAGAAATGCTGCAAGAGTTCGAGGACGTGAAGGCGAACCGGCTGTAACAGACCGTTGATGAAATAAATATTGACAGACAAAAATACTGATGGACAGCGAAGATATCTGCCTGTCAGTATTTTTATGTATTTGTGTTGGCGAGGGTATGGTAGACAAAACCAAGCCGATTATACCCGCTGGCTTTTGGACCAGCGGGGCACAGAAAGAGATTTTGTCAAAATACGCCCCGTCGAAGCCGAACCATCGGGGTGTAGAAAGAGATTTTGCCAGAATAAGTCCCGTCGATATCGGACCATCGGGGCGCAGAAAGAGATTTTGTCAGAATAGGCCCCGGGGATCTCGGACCAGCGGGGCGCAGCAAGAGATTTTGCCAGGATAAGCCCCGGGGATCTCGGACCAGCGGGGCGCAGAAAGAGATTCTGTCAAAATAAGCCCCGGGGATCTCGGACTAGCGGGGCTTAGAAAGAGATTTTGTCAGAATAAGCCCCGGGGATCTCGGACCAGCGGGGCGCAGCAAGAGATTCTGTCAAAATAAGCCCCGGGGATCTCGGACCAGCGGGGCGCAGAAAGAGATTCTGTCAAAATAAGCCCCGACGATATCGGACCAGCGGGGCGCAGCAAGAGATTTTGTCAGGATAAGCCCGACGGCAACTGAGAGCATCCAAGGGGGAACGGTTTCATTTGCCATAAAAAATATTGGGCAATATTATACTGGGCTATATTATATAAGAAGAAACTCACAAAAATACAGTGGCGAACCTGTGCAAAACAGAAAAAAAGAATTGTATCTAAAAAAATACAATTTTTTGAAAAAAAGTCTTGCAATGCCCGTAAATTCAATGTATACTAATCCTTGCTGTGGCATGATAGCTGTGAAACGTGAGGTTGCCGGTTCCCAGTAATGGAGATCGGGTTTTCCGTGGAGCGAATGTCAAGTTAGAAAACTGACGGCAAGTCACTGTACCAATTAACATCTGCCTTGAGCAGTAACAACGTGTAAGTTTATGACCGGAGAGAAGAAAGCGTTGCACAAAGGTCGCAGACACACACGGGAAAGTGTACAGTCACCGCTTGTCCGTACAAAAAGTAAGTATCTACTTACAAAAGTGCGAAAAGGAGGCGACTTTTTTTATGGCAAATCAGGTAATGAGAATTACATTGAAAGCTTATGAACATCAGCTTGTTGATGCATCTGCCAAAAAAATCATCGAAACTGTTAAGAAGACCGGAGCTCAGGTGAGCGGTCCCGTACCTCTTCCTACCAAGAAGGAAGTTGTTACCATTCTGAGAGCAGTACACAAGTACAAGGACTCCAGAGAACAGTTCGAGCAGAGAACTCACAAGAGACTGATCGACATCATGGCTCCCACTCAGAAGACTGTTGATGCTCTTCAGAGACTGGAAATGCCTGCCGGTGTTTACATCGACATTAAGATGAAAAATAACTAATAAGTATTTCAAAGTAAAGCCAAAACAACAAAAACCTCTACTTAGACGTAAGAACACAGTGCGATGAACAATCGCCAGGGAAATGCGCGAAGCGTATTTCTAAGTGTTTCGCAGAAACACTTTGGGTTTTGCAAGAAACACTTTGGTCCGCTATGTAGAACACAGGAGGTAAAAATGAAGAAAGCAATTTTGACAACAAAAGTTGGAATGACTCAGATCTTCAATGAAGATGGCGTGCTCGTTCCCGTAACCGTGCTTCAGGCTGGTCCCTGCGTGGTTACTCAAGTAAAGACCGTGGAGAATGATGGTTACAGTGCTGTACAGGTAGGCTTCGTTGACAAGAAGGATAAGGTTGTTAACAAGGATGCCAGCGGCAAAAAGCAGATCGTACACAGACATGGTGTTAACAAAGCAGAGCAGGGCCACTTCAAGAAGGCTGGCGTAAGCTCCAAGAGATATGTAAGAGAGTTCAAGTTTGAGAACGCTGAGGAGTACACCCTTGGTGCAGAGATCAAAGCTGACATCTTCGCTGCAGGCGATAAGGTAGACGCTTCCGCAATCTCCAAAGGTAAGGGCTTCCAGGGCGCAATCAAGAGATTTGGACAGCACAGAGGACCTATGGCTCATGGTTCCAAGTTCCATCGTCATCAGGGTTCCAATGGTGCATGTTCCTCCCCTAGCCGTGTATTCAAGGGCAAGGGAATGCCTGGACATATGGGTTGTGTAAAGGTAACTGTTCAGAATCTTGAGGTCGTAAGAGTAGATGCTGAGAAGAATCTGCTTCTGGTAAAGGGTGCAGTACCCGGACCTAAGAAAGCTTTAGTAACCATCAAAGAGACCGTTAAGGTTGAGGCATAGTTTAGGACGAAAGGAGGACCAATCAGATGGCAAACGTATCTGTTTACAATATGGAAGGCAAAGAAGTTGGTACAATCGAATTAAACGATGCAGTGTTTGGTGTTGAAGTGAACGAGCACCTGGTACACATGGCAGTTGTACAGCAGCTTGCAAATAATCGTCAGGGAACTCAGAAAGCAAAGACCCGTTCTGAGGTATCCGGTGGCGGAAGAAAACCCTGGAGACAGAAGGGAACCGGTCATGCAAGACAGGGTTCAACCAGATCTCCCCAGTGGGCAGGCGGCGGCGTAGTATTCGCTCCCGTTCCCAGAGATTACTCTTTCAAGCTTAACAAGAAAGAGAAGAGAGCAGCTCTGAAGTCTGCACTGACCAGCAAGGTTCAGGGAAGCAGCCTGATCGTAGTTGATGAGCTGAAATTCGACGAGATTAAGACCAAGAACTTCACCAACGTTATGAATAACTTAAAGGTAGAAAAGGGACTGGTAGTGATCGCTGATAACGATACTAACGTAGTTATGTCCGCTAGAAACGTAGCTGATGTAGATACCACTCTGGTAAATACCATCAACGTTTACGACGTAATGAAGGCTAAGACAGTTGTCCTGACCAAGGCTGCTGTTGCAAAGATTGAGGAGGTATACGCATAATGGCTGATATTAAATACTATGATGTAATCCTCAAACCCGTTATTACCGAGAAGAGCATGGCCGGCATGGGCGAGAAGAAGTACACCTTCCTCGTTCACACCGAAGCTAACAAGTCTCAGATCAAAGAGGCTGTTGAGAAGATGTTCGAAGGTACCAAGGTTAAGAGTGTTAACACCATCAATATGGATGGCAAGAACAAGAGACGCGGAATGGTTACCGGCAAGACTGCCAAGACCAAGAAGGCAATTGTTCAGTTAACTGCAGATAGCAAAGAGATCGAGATCTTCGCAGGTCTGTAAGAATAAAGCTACTGCTTAAGATTCAAGTATGCGGCACTTAAGTGCTCGCGCAAAAAATCATCGTAAAGGAGATACAGTAATGGGAATTAAGACATACAACCCCTATACACCTTCCAGAAGAAACATGACTGGTTCTGACTTCTCTGAGATCACCAAGACCTCTCCCGAGAAGAGCCTGTGTGTTTCCCTGAAGAAGAACTCCGGCCGTAACAATCAGGGTAAGATCACTGTGAGACATCGCGGCGGCGGTTCCAGAAGAAAATACAGAGTAATTGATTTCAAGAGATACAAGGATGGCATCCCTGCAACCGTAATCGGTATCGAGTACGATCCTAACAGAACAGCAAACATCGCGCTGATCTGCTACGAAGACGGTACCAAGTCCTATATCCTCGCTCCCGAAGGTCTGACCGACGGAATGAAGGTTATGAACGGTGCAGAGGCCGAGGTCAGAGTAGGTAACTGCTTACCTCTGTCCGAGATCCCTGTAGGTACTCAGGTACACAACATTGAGTTATATCCCGGTAAGGGCGGCCAGCTGGTTCGTTCCGCCGGTAACAGCGCACAGCTGATGGCAAAAGAAGGTAAGTACGCTACTCTTCGTCTTCCCTCTGGTGAGATGAGAATGGTTCCCCTGGTTTGCCGTGCAACTGTTGGTGTTGTAGGTAACGTTGATCATAGCCTGGTTAAGATCGGTAAAGCCGGACGTAAGCGTCACATGGGCATCCGTCCCACCGTACGTGGTTCCGTCATGAACCCCAACGACCATCCTCATGGTGGTGGTGAAGGTAAGACCGGTATCGGTCGTCCCGGCCCCAGCACACCTTGGGGTAAACCTGCTCTTGGTCTGAAGACACGTAAATCTAAGAAGGCTTCCAACAAGCTGATCGTAAGAAGACGTGACGGCAGAGCAATCAAATAGTTAAGGAGGAAAGATCATGGCTAGATCACTGAAAAAAGGACCTTTCGCAGACGCAAGCCTGTTAAAGAAAGTCGACGCTTTAAATGCATCAGGACAGAAGCAGGTTATTAAGACCTGGTCCCGTCGTTCTACAATTTTCCCTTCCTTCGTAGGACATACGATTGCTGTTCATGATGGTAGAAAGCATGTTCCCGTATACGTTACTGAGGATATGGTTGGCCACAAACTCGGTGAGTTCGTAGCAACCAGAACCTTCAGAGGTCACGGCAAGGACGAGAAGAAATCCAAGGTTAGATAATTTTATTATTGACCTGGAGCTAAAAATATGCTATCTTTTATAGATGGCTGGGAGAGTTATGCGCTCTCCCGAGGGTCTTCCCTCGAAAGAGGAAAGAAGACGGGATATTTTTGTGCGCAGCACTTAGGAAACACACGGGTGCGTTGCGCGGTTTCAGTTTGAAAGGAGGACCAAATCTATGGCTAAAGGACATAGATCCCAAATTAAGAGAGAAAGAAACGCTCAGAAAGATACAAGACCTTCAGCTAAGCTGTCTTACGCAAGAGTATCTGTTCAGAAGGCTTGTTTCGTATTAGATGCCATCAGAGGCAAAGATGTACAGACTGCACTTGGTATTCTGGAGTACAATCCCAGATATGCTTCCAGTCTGATCAAGAAGCTGCTTGAGTCAGCAATCGCTAACGCTGAGAACAATAACGGTATGAATACCGAGAACCTTTATGTTGCAGAGTGCTTTGCAAACAAAGGACCTACCATGAAGAGAGTAAAGCCCAGAGCACAGGGTAGAGCTTATAGAATCGAAAAGAGAATGAGCCACATTACCATCGTTCTTGATGAGAAGAAGTAGGGAAAGGAGCTATTAAAAGTTTATGGGACAGAAAGTTAATCCTCACGGCCTGAGAGTCGGTGTTATTAAAGATTGGGATTCCAAGTGGTACGCTGATGCAGAGTTTTCCGATTATCTGGTAGAAGACTACAACATCAGAAAGTTCCTGAAGAAGAAATTATACAGTGCAGGTGTTTCCAAGATCGAGATCGAAAGAGCATCTGACAGAGTAAAGGTTATCATCTATACTGCTAAGCCCGGTGTTGTAATCGGTAAGGGCGGCGCTGAGATCGAAGTAACCAAGAAAGAGCTCGCCAAGTTAACCGATAAGAAGGTTATGGTTGACATTAAAGAGATCAAGAGACCTGACAGAGATGCACAGCTGGTAGCTGAGAACATCGCTCAGCAGCTGGAGAACCGTGTATCCTTCAGACGTGCAATGAAGTCCTGCATGGGCAGAACCATGAAGTCTGGTGCTATGGGTATCAAGACCTGCTGTTCTGGTCGTCTGGGCGGTGCTGATATCGCTCGTGCTGAGTTCTACAGCGAGGGAACCATTCCTCTGCAGACACTGAGAGCAGATATCGATTATGGTTTTGCTGAAGCAAACACCACCTATGGAAAAGTTGGAGTTAAAGTTTGGATTTATAAAGGCGAGATACTTCCTACAAAAGGAAATCAGATGGAAGGGAGCGATAAATAATGTTAATGCCGAAGAGAGTAAAACGTCGTAAACAGTTCCGTGGATCCATGGCCGGAAAAGCTTCCAGAGGTAACACCCTGGCGTATGGCGAATTTGGTCTGGTTGCTACAGAACCCTGCTGGATCAAGTCTAATCAGATTGAGGCAGCCCGTATTGCGCTTACCCGTTATACCAAGCGTACCGGTAAAGTATGGATTAAGATTTTCCCCGATAAGCCCGTAACTGTAAAGCCTCTCGGTACTCGTATGGGTTCCGGTAAAGGCGCTGTAGATTGCTGGGTAGCAGTTGTTAAGCCCGGACGTGTAATGTTCGAGATCGCTGGTGTTCCCGAAGAGGACGCTCGTGAAGCATTACGTCTTGCTATGCACAAGCTCCCTTGTAAGTGTAAGATCATTGCTAAGGCAGATGTGGAAGGCGGTGTGACAGAATGAAATCAAATAAATTTGTAGAAGAATTGAAGACAAAGTCCGATGCAGAACTGGCACAGGAGCTGGTAGCTGCTAAAAAAGAACTTTTCAATTTGAGATTCCAGAACGCAACCAATCAGTTAGATAATACTGCAAGAATCAAAGAAGTTAGAAGAAACATTGCACGTATTCAGACTGTTATCACCGAGAAGGCTAGAGCGTAACGCGTGGGTGCGTAGAAAGGAGATCAAACCGTGGAAAGAAATTTGAGAAAAACACGTACTGGTAAGGTTATCAGTAATAAGATGGATAAAACTATTGTAGTTGCAATCGAAGAGCATGTTAAGCATCCCCTTTACAAAAAGATCGTAAAGGACACCTACAAGCTGAAGGCGCATGACGAGAATAACGAGTGCAACATTGGCGATATCGTAAAAGTTATGGAGACAAGACCCCTGTCCAAGGACAAGAGATGGAGACTTGTTGAGATCGTAGAAAGAGCTAAATAAATTAGCACGCGAATATTAAGTTTGTAAGAAACCGCGGAAGCGGTGAAGGAGGAATAACATGGTTCAGCAGGAAAGTAGACTGAAAGTTGCTGATAACACCGGCGCAAAAGAGTTACTTTGCATTCGTGTTATGGGCGGTTCTACCAGAAGATATGCACAGATCGGCGACGTGATTGTTGCTTCCGTTAAAGATGCAACACCAGGTGGCGTTGTAAAAAAAGGTGATGTAGTAAAGGCAGTTGTAGTTCGTTCCGTAAAGGGCGCTCGTCGTAAAGACGGTTCTTACATCAAGTTTGATGAGAACGCTGCAGTTATCATCAAAGATGACAAGACTCCCAGAGGAACCCGTATCTTTGGGCCGGTTGCAAGAGAGCTTCGTGAGAAACAGTTCATGAAAATTGTTTCCCTGGCTCCCGAAGTATTATAAGGAGGTTGCCACATGTCTACAATGAAAATTAAGAAGGGCGACACCGTTAAGGTTATCGCTGGTAAAGACTTAGGTACAGAGGGCAAGGTTCTCTCTGTAGACGTAAAGAATCATAAAGTCCTGGTTGAGGGCGTTAACAAGATCACAAAGCATGCAAAGCCTTCTCAGGCAAACCCCAATGGCGGTATTGTTGAGAAAGAAGCTCCTATTGATATTTCAAACGTTATGCTTGTTGTAAAAGGCAAGACCACAAGAGTTGGCTTCAAGGTTGAAGACGGCAAGAAAGTACGTTTCGCAAAGTCAACAGGCGAAGTGATTGACTAATCAATAGGAAGGAGGAAATATAAGTGAGCAGACTGAAAGATTTATATAACAATGAGATCGTCGATGCTATGACCAAGAAGTTCGGTTACGCTAATGTAATGGAAGTTCCCAAGCTTGACAAGATCGTTATCAACATGGGTGTTGGTGAAGCAAAAGAAAACGCTAAGATCCTTGAGAATGCAGTTGCTGATATGGAAGCTATCACCGGACAGAAGGCAGTTCTGACCAAGGCTAAGAATTCCGTAGCAAACTTCAAGATCCGTGAGGGCATGCCCATCGGATGTAAGACCACTCTGCGTGGTGAGAAGATGTATGAGTTCCTGGATCGTCTGGTTAACCTCGCTCTTCCTCGTGTCCGTGACTTCAGAGGCGTTAACCCTAACGCATTCGACGGCAGAGGTAACTATGCACTCGGTATCAAAGAGCAGTTCATCTTCCCTGAGATCGAGTACGATAAGATTGACAAGACCAGAGGTATGGATATCATTTTCGTAACAACTGCTAAGACCGACGAAGAGGCACGTGAGCTGCTGAGACTGTTCAACATGCCTTTCGCAAAGTAATCAAGGAGGTAAATTCTGATGGCAAAGACATCAATGAAGATTAAACAGCAGCGCAAACCTAAGTTCTCTACTCAGGCTTATACCCGCTGCAAGATTTGTGGTCGTCCCCACTCTGTACTGAGAAAATACGGAATTTGCCGTGTTTGCTTCCGTGAACTGGCATACAAGGGCGAGATCCCCGGAGTTAAGAAGGCTTCTTGGTAAGAGTGAAAAGATTTTCTAAGCCAGCAAAATACGCTGGCTAACAAAATCTATATTTCACTCCCAAGAGAATTCCTGGCGGAATTCTCCGAGACAAAAAGAAATTCTAAGGCGTCGAAAGGCGTCGAGTAAGAATTTCTAAAAGTTTTGGTTATAAGAATTATCTTATAATATAGATGGTATATACAAAGTGTATGTACTTAGCATGATTCAAGTCAAATAATAAGGAGGAAACTAAATCATGACAATGAGCGATCCTATCGCAGATATGCTTACAAGAATCCGTAATGCAAATACTGCAAAACACGACACCGTAGACGTACCTTCTTCCAAGATGAAGCTGGCTATCGCACAGATTCTGCTGGACGAGGGATATATTAAGAAGTACGACATCGTTGAAGACGGTGGTTTCAAGACCATCCACATCACTCTGAAGTACGGCGCAGACAAGAACGAGAAGATCATCTCCGGCATCAAGAGAATCTCTAAGCCCGGCTTACGTGTATACGCTGGCAAGGAAGATCTGCCTAAGGTTCTTGGCGGTCTGGGTATTGCTATTATCTCTACCAACCAGGGTGTTATCACCGACAAGAAGGCTCGTGAGCTTCAGGTTGGCGGCGAAGTATTAGCATTCGTTTGGTAAGGATGAAAAGATTTTCTAAGTCAGCAAAATACGCTGACTAATAAAATCTAAGTTTCATCCCTAAGAGAATTCCTTGCGGAATTCTCCTGTGTAACTATTGTTTTTCTATAGAATTATAGGAGGTACGGGCATGTCCAGAATAGGTAGAATGCCAATCGCAATTCCTGCAGGTGTAACTGTAGAAGTTGCAGAAAATAACAAAGTGACTGTGAAAGGTCCCAAGGGTACTCTGGTAAGAGTATTACCCTCTGAGATGGAAATTAAAGTGGAAGGTGCAGAAGTTCTCGTAAGCAGACCCAACGATCTGAAGAAGATGAAGTCTCTTCACGGCCTGACAAGAACTCTGATCCACAACATGGTAGTAGGTGTTACCGAAGGTTTCGAGAAGAAGCTGGAAGTAAATGGTGTTGGTTACAGAGCTGCTAAGTCCGGCAAGAAGCTGACCCTGAACCTTGGTTACTCTCATCCCGTAGAGATGATCGATCCCGAAGGCATTGAAGCTGTAGTTGAAGGCCAGAACGTGATCATCGTTAAGGGTATCGACAAAGAAAAAGTTGGCCAGTACGCTGCTGAGATCCGCGACAAGAGAAGACCTGAGCCTTATAAGGGCAAGGGTATCAAGTATGCCGATGAGACCATCAGACGTAAAGTTGGTAAGACTGGTAAGAAATAATAGATAAGGAGAGTATGAAGATGGTTAGTAAAGAGTCCAGACAGTTAGTACGTGCAAAAAAGCACATGAAAATTCGTAACCGCTTCAGCGGCACTGCTGAAAGACCTCGTCTTGCAGTGTTCAGAAGCAATAATCATATGTATGCTCAAATTATCGACGATACAGTTGGTAACACTTTAGTATCTGCATCCACTCTTGAGAAAGAGATCAAGGCAGAGCTGGAGAAGACCAATAACGTTGATGCAGCAGCATATCTTGGAACTGTTATCGCAAAGAGAGCAATCGAAAAAGGTATCAAAGAAGTTGTTTTCGACCGTGGCGGTTTCATTTATCAGGGTAAAGTAGCAGCTTTAGCCGATGCAGCCAGAGAAGCTGGCCTGGAATTCTAGGAAAGGAAAGAGGAATACACCATGAAACACACAATCATAGATGCAAGCCAGTTAGAGTTAAATGATAAAGTTGTTACCATCAAGCGTGTAACCAAGACCGTTAAGGGTGGTCGTAACATGAGATTCACCGCGCTGGTAGTTGTTGGTGACGGCAACGGTCATGTAGGCGCTGGTCTGGGAAAGGCTGTAGAAATTCCCGAAGCTATCCGTAAGGGTAAGGAAGACGCTGTAAAGCATATTGTCGAGATCAATCTGGATGAGAACAATTCCATCACCCATGATTTCATCGGTAAGTATGGTTCTGCTAACGTTTTACTGAAGAAGGCTCCCGAAGGTACCGGTATCATCGCTGGTGGTCCCGCTCGTGTCGTTTGTGAGCTTGCAGGTATCAAGAATATCCGTACCAAGTCTCTTGGCTCCAACAATAAGCAGAACGTTGTTCTTGCAACCATCTCCGGTTTAAGCCAGATCAAGGCTCCCGAAGAAGTAGCAAAGAATCGTGGAAAGTCTGTTGAGGAAGTTCTGGCGTAAGCCGGATCTTCCCGTTAAGTTGACAGGGCCAACAGAAAGGAGTAGAGTATGGCAGACAAGAAGTTAAAGATCACTCTGGTAAAGTCCACCATCGGCGCTGTGCCGAAGAATAAAGCAATCGTGGAGTCTATGGGACTGCGTAAGATTGGTAAGTCCGTAGTACTGCCTGATAATGATGCAACAAGAGGACAGATCCGTCAGGTGAATCATTTGATCAAGGTAGAAGAAGCATAATCAGATAAGGAGGTGTTAGGAATGGAATTATCCAATTTAAGACCTGCAGAAGGTTCCAAACACAGTGATAATTTTAGAAGAGGCCGTGGACACGGTTCAGGAAATGGCAAGACCGCAGGTAAGGGTCATAAGGGACAGAAGGCTCGTTCCGGAGCTCCCAGACCTGGTTTCGAAGGTGGTCAGATGCCTTTATACAGACGTATTCCTAAGAGAGGTTTCACTAACAGAAACACTAAGGAAATCGTTGCTATCAATGTAAGTGCTCTGGAGTGCTTTGACAACGGTGCTACCGTTGATGTAAACGCATTGGTTGAAGCAGGAATCATTAAGAACCCCAGAGATGGAGTTAAGATCCTTGGAAACGGAGAACTTACCAAAAAGCTTGATGTAAAGGTAGATGCTTTCAGCGCATCCGCAAAAGAAAAGATCGAGGCTCTTGGTGGAACTGCTGAGGTGATGTAATGCTTACAACACTGAAAAACGCATTTAAAATCAAAGAAATCAGACAGAAGATTCTTTTTACACTGGGAATGTTAGTTGTGATCCGTATCGGATCACAGCTTCCCGTACCCGGGGTGGACACGAAGTTCTTTTCTCAATGGTTTGCCCAGCAGACAGGCGGTGCGTTCAGTTTCTTTGATGCCATTACGGGCGGTTCTTTCCTGAACATGTCTATTCTGGCATTGAACATCAACCCTTATATTACATCTTCCATTATCATGCAGCTGCTTACAATTGCTATTCCAAAGCTGGAAGAAATGCAGCGTGACGGTGAAGACGGCCGTAAAAAAATGGTTGCCATCACCAGATACGTTACCGTAGCGCTTGCACTGATCCAGTCCACAGCAATGGCAATCGGTTTTGGCAGACAGGGCTACTTGATCGAGTTCAACGCTCTGAATGTAATTACCACGATCACAGCACTTACCGCTGGTAGTGCTTTCCTGATGTGGGTGGGTGAACGAATCACAGAAAAAGGTATCGGAAATGGTATTTCCATCGTACTGGTGATCAACATCATTTCCCGACTGCCTCAAGACCTGAGCAACCTGTTTGAGCAGTTCGTATTCGGAAAAGCTCCGGCAACCGCAATCCTTGCAGTAGTTATCATCTTCGCAATTATTATTGCCATGGTGGTACTGGTTATCATCTTAAATGATGGTGTGCGCAAGATTCCGGTACAGTATGCCAAGAAAATGCAGGGCAGAAAGATGGTCGGCGGACAGACTTCCAATATTCCGTTGAAAGTAAATACTTCCGGCGTTATTCCCATCATTTTTGCACAGTCCATTATGCAGTTCCCCATTATTATCTGTTCCTTTATCGGATATAACGGAACCGGCGTATGGGCAGAGATCCTGAAAGGTCTGAATTCCGGTTACTGGTGCAAACCCAGTCAGCCGATTTATTCCCTGGGACTTTTGCTGTACATTGTATTGATTGTATTTTTTGCATACTTCTATACATCCATTACATTTAATCCTTTGATGATTGCCGATAACATGAAGAAGCAGGGTGGTTTCATCCCCGGTATCAGACCTGGTAAGCCTACCAGTGATTATCTGAACAAGATTCTGAATTATATCGTATTCATCGGTGCGATTGGCCTGATCATTGTATCTGTGATCCCGTATTTCTTTAATGGTGTGTTCGGCGCAAGTGTATCCTTCGGCGGTACCAGCCTGATCATTATCGTAAGCGTAGTACTGGAGACCATGAAGCAGGTAGAATCTCAGATGCTCGTTCGCAACTACAAGGGATTCCTGGAAGATTAGTAGCATAACAGTAACCGGATGGTTTGTAATCATCCGGTTATTTTTGCATTATTGTATTATAGGAAAATGTATTGCAAAAAAGCCGCATAAAAGTTAAAATGTAAATGTTGGACTGTATTTGTAGCTTATCTATAGAAAGAGCAGAGCCTGTAGCAACAGGCAGATAGGAGCAAAGATGAAAATTATCATGTTAGGCGCACCCGGCGCAGGTAAAGGTACCCAGGCAAAGATGATCGCTGAAAAGTACGGAATCCCTCATGTATCCACAGGCGATATTTTCCGTGCAAATATCAAGAACGGAACCGAACTTGGTATGGAAGCAAAGAAATACATGGATCAGGGACAGCTGGTTCCCGATGAACTGACTGTTAAGATCCTCTTAGACAGAGTAGCACAGGATGATTGCAAGAACGGTTATGTACTGGATGGATTCCCCAGAACCATTCCTCAGGCAGAAGTACTGGACAAGGCACTGACTGAGCTGGGAGATGCCATTGATTTTGCAATCGATGTAAATGTTCCCGATGAGAATATCGTGAAGAGAATGTCCGGCAGACGTGCATGCCTGTCCTGCGGCGCAACTTATCACATTGAGCATATTCCTCCCAAGAAGGAAGGCATCTGTGACAAGTGCGGACAGGAACTGGTACTGCGTGACGATGATAAGCCTGAGACCGTACTGAACCGTCTGAAAGTTTATCATGACCAGACCCAGCCTCTGATCGAATTCTATACCAAGAAAAATGTATTAAAGACCGTAGACGGCACCAAGGATATGAAGGAAGTATTCGCAGATATCGTAGCAATTCTTGGCTAGGAAAAGTCCGGATCACTGATCAGCAGCAGTAAGGTCCGGAACAGAAAGGTGAATAAAATGGCAGTAACTATCAAATCACAGCGTGAAATTGAGTTGATGAGAGAATCTTGTAAGATTCTGGCGGATGTATTCAGCGAGATGGAGAAGGCAGTACACCCCGGGGTATCCACTCTGGATATCAATAACCTGGGAGAGAAACTGATCCGTGCCCATGGCTGCATTCCCAACTTCTTAAATTACAACGGATATCCGGCATCTATCTGTGTATCCGTGAATGATGAAGTCGTACATGGTATACCTCACAAGGATCATATTCTTCACGAAGGTGATATTGTAAGTCTGGATGCAGGACTGATTTATAAAGGATACCATTCCGATATGGCACGTACTTTCCCGGTAGGGCAGGTAAGTGAGGAAGCAAGACTTCTGATGGAGAGGACCAAAGGAAGCTTTTTTGCAGGAATAGAGATGGCAAAGGCAGGCAATCATCTGTATGATATCTCCAATGCCATTGATGCCTATATCAGGCCTTTTGGCTACGGAATCGTAAGAGATCTGGTAGGCCACGGCATTGGTACCAGCTTACATGAGGATCCCCAGATCCCCAACTTCGCACAGCATAGACGTGGGCTGAAGCTTCAGGCCGGTATGACGCTGGCAATCGAGCCCATGATCAATATCGGAAGACCGGATGTGGCATGGCTGGACGATGATTGGACTGTAGTTACCGAGGATGGATCCCTGTCTGCACATTATGAGAATACCATCCTGATCACAGACGGAGAGCCGGAGATCCTGACCATGTATTAAGGAACGGGTCACGGCAGACCCGGAGAAGAAAGGTAAGATTTTGATATGTTAGGAGAATTTGCAACTTCAAAGGCCGGACACGATAAGGACAGACTGTACATGATCGTCGGTGAAGAGGAAGAATGGGTCTATCTGTGCGACGGAAGGCTGCGCGGTGTGGAACATCCGAAGAAGAAAAAGAAAAAACATATCCAGATCATACATTCTTCGGCAGAGGATGCGTTGATACAAAGCATGCAACAGAACCTTCCGGGGGAGAAAGACGAGATCAACAGACGAATCTGTAAGACCCTGGAAGCGTATCTGTGTAATAAGTAATATAAAGCAGTAAAAGTAGTAAAGAGTAGAAAGCTATGGAGGAAATTTATGTCTAAAAGTGATGTAATCGAAATCGAAGGAACCGTTGTGGAGAAGCTTCCCAATACCATGTTCCGTGTAGAACTGGAAAACGGACACAGAGTACTGGCTACCATCAGTGGTAAGCTTCGTCAGAACTTCATCCGTATCCTTCCCGGAGATAAGGTAACACTGGAACTGTCTCCCTACGATCTGAGCAAGGGACGTATTATCTGGAGAGATAAGTAAATACCATCTGGAGAGAAAATAGCTATGGCTAAAAAAATACGTAACTTTGCTGCCATTCTGGCGGTCAGTGCGGTAGTGGGAACGATACTGTTAGTACTGGTATTCTTGCTTCCGGTAGGACCTATGAGAAAGAATGTGGAGAAAAGTGTCGGGGATATGCTGAAGACCGGAGACGAGATACCGGAAGATGCATTTTCGCAGTACCTGTGGAAAAACAGAGAGACCTACACCGATGCTATTATGGTGCAGAATGCCATAGAGAGATTGTCGGACAAAAATGCCTACGAACACGCTATGTGGATGTACCACTATGATCTGGAAGAGGATGTATGGACACCGGAGGATTCTCTCAAATCCTTCTGTGAATCCCATGAGAACGTCAATAACATGTATCTCCACATTTATGCGAGATACTGGCACGGCTATCTTTTATATTTAAAGCCGCTGTTACTGTTATTTTCCTGGCAGCACGTGGTATGGCTGGAGCTGGCGGTGCAGATCGCGCTTATGATCTGGGTGCTGGTTACGGCAATCCAAAAGCAAAATGCAGGTGTCGCAGTCGTGACTCTGGGAAGTTTCCTGTTTATGAAGCCGGTGCTGGTTCTTGTATCACTGACCATGTCAGTGTGCTGGATTTTGACGCTTCTGGCGGTGGAATACATGCTGTTACATCATGACAGACTGCACGAAAAAGGACAATATCCGGAATTCTTCCTGATCGTGGGAATTCTGACGTCTTATTTTGATTTTCTGACGTATCCCATCGTTACTTTGGGAATTCCTCTGTGCTGTTACTTCTTATTAGAGAGGGATCGCCTGTGGAATAATATCAAAAGACTGACCGGCTTCAGTGTAAGCTGGGCAATCGGTTATGCCGGAATGTGGGCAGCAAAATGGGTTATTGCAGATCTGACATTACATACCGGTACGATCAAGGATGCTATCTGGTCCATTATCGGCCGTACCGAAGCTATTGGCGGCAGACCCCGGATGAACGGGGGGGTCTATGTCATCGGACTGAATCTTCAGGAATATCCGGCCTATATTGGAATTGCTGCAGGAGTGCTGGCAGCGATAGCGATAGGAATGCTTGTGATGATAATCGTCATGGGCAAATGGAAGGAAATATTTGCACAGCTGGTTCCCGTAGTACTTACAGCTGCAATTCCCTTCGTCTGGATCATTGCAGTACAACATCATTCAGCATTGCATGCGAGATTTACCTTCCGAATTTTAAGTGTTGCAGCGGCTGCGGCTATCACTTTTATCGTTTTGAATGTAAAGCAGGCAAAAAAACAATAAAAAAGTCAAAAAATATTAAAAAAAGCGCAATAATACGCTTGCAAAGGAAAGACCGTCATGCTATAATGTAAGACGGTCTTTTTTGAAAGGAGGGTTTAACATGAAAGTTAGATCATCAGTAAAACCGATTTGCGAAAAGTGCAAAATCATCAAGAGAAAAGGACGCATCAGAGTAATCTGTGAGAATCCGAAGCACAAACAGAGACAGGGATAATCACCGCTTGATCGTCATTTGATCAGGTATGTGAGTTCTTGTCCGGTTATTATGTGCGGCTGAATTGATAATCATCAATTTTCATAATAGATTTGGATAGAGCTTACGGGAGATTACTTGTTGATACCATGACGAAAAGATTTTCTAAATTTATAAAAGACATAAATTAAGAAAATCTAAGTTTCGTCACCAAAAAGAAATCACAGATTTCTTTTTGCGGATGCAGACATATTTGTTATGGAAAGATCGGATCGTGTCCGATTGGGTGAGAGCCCCAATCAATTAGTAACTATTGGGCGTACAATTAACAGACCAAAACGTACGCACACACAACGAAAGTTGTGAGCGCAGAAATGTTGCGCAAAGCGTAAGAGATTACGCAGGAAAATGGAGGAAACGTAAATGGCTCGTATCGCAGGTGTAGACTTACCTAGAGAAAAACGAATTGAGATCGGTTTGACCTATATCTATGGAATAGGCAGACCTACTGCTGACAAGCTGTTAGCAGAAGCAGGTGTAAATCCTGATACCAGAGTGAGAGATATTACCGATGATGAGGTAAAGAAGATCAGTGAAGCTATCGAAAAGCTTGGCGTTATGGTAGAAGGTGATCTGAGAAGAGAAATCGCTCTGAATATCAAGAGACTTCAGGAAATCGGCTGCTATCGTGGTATTCGTCATCGTAAAGGACTTCCTGTTCGTGGTCAGAAGACTAAGACCAACGCAAGAACTCGTAAGGGACCTAAGCGCACGGTGGCAAACAAGAAGAAGTAATTAAGATCGTAATGTAACTGTGAGAGGGAAGCAAATGTAAGCATCCCCAGGAAATGAGAAAGTAGGTTAGTTTAAAATGGCTAAAAAAGTTGCAAAGAAAGTAACAAAAAAGCGTGTAAGAAAAAACGTTGAACGCGGACAGGCACATATTCAGTCTTCTTTTAACAATACAATCGTAACGTTAACAGATGCTGAAGGTAATGCTCTTAGCTGGGCAAGTGCCGGTGGTCTTGGTTTTAGAGGTTCAAAGAAATCTACTCCATATGCTGCACAGATGGCTGCTGAAACAGCAACAAAGGCTGCTCTTGTTCACGGATTAAAGTCCGTTGACGTATTCGTAAAGGGTCCTGGTTCAGGACGTGAAGCAGCAATCAGAGCTCTGTCTGCAAGTGGACTGGATGTCTTAAGCATTTGTGATGTAACTCCTGTACCTCACAATGGATGCCGTCCTCCTAAGCGTCGTCGCGTTTAGTGAGAAATCGTCAGAAGACGAAACAATTAATTTTAATGAAGTAACATTAGAACAAGTTGGATGAAAGTGCCGCATTGCGGCACTGTAAACAACCCTCGGAAGTCACTTCCGAAGTATAAAGAAGGGAAAATAAAAAAATGGCAGTAAATCGCGTACCTGTACTGAAAAGATGTAGAGCCCTTGGCCTTGAGCCTTCTTACCTGGGCTATGACAAGAAGTCTAACAGAACCTCTGCAAGAGCAGGCAAAAAGGTATCTGAGTACGGACTTCAGTTAAGAGAAAAGCAGAAGGCTAAGTTCATCTATGGCGTTCTGGAGAAGCCTTTCCGTAACTACTATGAGAAGGCCGATAGAATGAAGGGCATGACCGGTGAGAACCTGATGACCCTGTTAGAGAGCAGACTGGACAACGTAGTGTTCAGAATGGGCTTTGCAAGAACCAGAAGAGAAGCAAGACAGATCGTTGACCACAAGCATGTACTTGTAAACGGTAAGTGTGTAAACATTCCTTCTTACCTGATCAAGGCTGGCGATGTTATCGAGATCAAGGAGAGCGCTAAGTCCATGCAGAGATACAAGGATATCCTTGATGTTACTGCTGGAAGATTAGTACCCGAATGGATCGATGCTGATGTTGAGAACTTTAAGGGAACCATCAAGAATCTGCCTACCAGAGAGATGATCGATGTTCCTGTTGACGAGATGCTTATCGTCGAGTTGTACTCCAAGTAAGTTTTATTTAACCCCAATGAACATTTCCTGTGGAATATTATTCCATGGGATATTGTTCGTAAGAACATGTCAACATATAAAGTTCGCAAAGGAGGGTATTGGCAGTGTTTGATTTTGAAAGACCTAATATTGAGGTTAGCGAGATTTCAGAAGACAAAAAGTATGGTAAATTCGTAGTAAAACCCCTGGAAAGAGGCTATGGTATTACTCTGGGTAACTCCCTGAGAAGAATCATGCTGTCTTCCCTGCCCGGTGCTGCAGTGAGCCAGATCAAAATTGAAGGTGTTCTTCATGAGTTCAGTTCTATTCCCGGCGTAAAGGAAGATGTATCTGAGATCATCATGAACATCAAGAGCCTTGCGATCAAGAACAACAGCGAGACCAATGAGGCTAAGACTGCATATATCGAGTTTGAAGGCGAAGGTGTTGTAAGAGCTTCTGATATCCAGTGTGATCAGGATATTGAAATTCTGAACCCCGACCTTGTAATCGCAACTCTGAGCGGTAAAGATACCAAGCTTTACATGGAGTTAACTATTACAAGAGGCCGCGGCTACGTAAGTGCCGACAAGAACAAACACGAAGATTTACCAATTGGCGTAATTGCCATTGATTCTATCTATACACCTGTAGAGAGAGTTAACGTTACGGTAGAAAATACCCGTGTAGGTCAGAGTACTGATTTCGACAAGCTTACATTGGATGTATACACCAACGGAACCCTGGCTCCCGATGAGGCAGTCAGCCTGGCAGCTAAGGTGCTCAGCGAGCATCTGAACCTGTTCATCGACCTTTCCGAAAATGCTAAGACCGCTGAGGTTATGGTAGAGAAGGAAGACGACGAGAAGGAAAAGGTTCTGGAGATGAGTATTGACGAGCTGGAGCTTTCCGTTCGTTCTTACAACTGCTTGAAGAGAGCAGGTATCAATACTGTAGAAGAGTTAACCAATAAGACTTCAGAAGATATGATGAAGGTTCGTAACCTCGGACGTAAATCTTTGGAAGAAGTTCTGGCTAAACTGAAAGAGCTGGGATTACAGCTGAACCCCAGCGATGAGAACTAATTTCAGCTGAACATAAAAAGTTAGATTTCCGTATCCGGTAAGCCCAAAGTGTTCGGATGCGGTTTATCTCTAAATGGCAAAAAACAACGCATTCGGTAAGTAAGTCCAAAGTGCATGGCCGGATGTACCATGAATGGAGAAAGGAAAATTATCATGGCAAAGTACAGAAAACTCGGCAGAACATCTGCACAGAGAAAGGCATTATTAAGAAATCAGGTAACTGCAGTGATCAACAACGGCAAGATCGTTACCACCGAAGCTAAGGCTAAGGAAGTACAGAAGATCGTTGATGGACTGATCGCTCTGGCAGTAAAAGAGAAGGATAACTTCGAAACTGTTAAAGTTACCACCAAGGTTGCCCGCAAGGACAAGGACGGCAAGCGCGTAAAGCAGATCGTTGACAAGGAGACCGGTAAGGTCCTGGCTGAATCCCATCGCGATAAGGATGGCAAGCTGGTTAAGATCGAGAACGGTGTTACCGTTACTGTATACGACGAAGTTGAGAAGGAGATCAAGAAGGATCTGCCTACCAGATCTCATGCACGTCGTCAGATGCTGAAGGTTCTGAACCCTGTAGTTGAGGTTCCCGCTGATGCAGCAGGCAAGAAAAAGAACACCAAGGAAGTTGACCTGGTTGCAAAGCTCTTCGATGAGTATGCTCCCAAGTATGCTACCCGTAAGGGTGGTTACACCAGAATCGTTAAGATCGGTCAGCGTAAGGGTGACGCAGCTATGACTGTTGTTCTGGAGCTTGTTTAAGCTACGAGCAAAGTAAGGATAAAAAGAGACAACCGCTAGGGAATGCTTGCATTCCCTAGCGGTTGTCTTTTTTTAGACTTATTTGGCGACAGCCGTATAATGAGGGGATGCTCCGCATTCCCTCGTTGCTTTGCGGATTACTCCACCACCTTCTGGAAGTGCTGGTAATCCTTGCAGGAGTTCCAGTGACCTCCCCAGGTGAAGCCATGTTCTTTAAATAACTGATAGCACAGATCGTTTTCGTCAATTTTGTAGGGGAAGGAAGCGGCTCTGTCTGCATAGGTGGAAGCATTTGCAGGAGATACCTTTTCGCTGCCATCCTTATTGTAAGTAATATAAGGATTATAAAAGGGATTGATATCAATTGCCAGCCCTAATGCATGCTTGGACAGGGAGGAAGTCCCCTCTACCGGGCGGTAGTTGAAGCAGGAGGTATTGTTATCCTCCATGGATGCGAGGTCGTCCCCATCATATTCATCGATCAAAAGTACCTTTTCTAGTTGATATTCATTACAATACAGTTCATAAAAGATCTCCGTCAGGTCCTGCGCGATTGCTTTGTTACAGATCAGCTCACCTTCTGCAGGATTTCCTTCAAAATTGTAATGCCGGATATGCACATATCTCAGATCGTCATAGCTGATTTCGACAGATTTCAACAGGTCTTGTGAGGCTTCTCCGGAGTTATCCACAGTAGCAGGATAAGAAACACCTGTTATATATCTCTGTAATTTCTCGGATAACGGTTCATAATAAAAGCCGTCGGACAGCGTGGTCCGCTGGTCGGTCAATAGCTCTCCGTTCAGGGAATATCCGGTCAAAACAGTAGTTTCTGCCATGGAAGATCCTTCCTGCAGGATTTCTGTCGAATCTGTGGAAGAACTGTCGATGGCAGGTGCCGGGCTGGGAGAGGGAGAAAGAGATGGCTCCGCTGTCTGGTAGGCCAGTGTGGGATTGTCCGACGCATAATCTCCCAAAGTGTAAGAGTTATGCTGGGAGACCCGTAGCAGTCCTCCGGCCACGACAGTGATAAGAGCAAGGATGCCTACCATCTTCCATATTTTATTGCGATCGATCGGATTCATAGAATGCCTCCTCGTTTTATTTTCTGAAATGTTCTGCAATAGAAAGATACAACCATAACTATAAAGGTTTTTGGAAAGCAGTACAAGAGATTTTGAAAAAGTCAGGTCAGTTCCCTGTTAAGTGTTGTAAATCTGTGCATAATCTAGTAAAATAGGAGCGATATCTTGCAAAAGCAGAAGATAACAGATTCTCCGGCACTAAGCGAATATGGAATGGAGATTATTTATGAAGATCATTAAAGCAAATAATGTAGTATATGAATATATTCGTCGGGATGAAGAGGGAAATGTGGAAGGGATCACAAGAGCAGTGAATGATGTTTCTCTTGATATAGAGCAGGGACAGTTCATAGCCATCCTCGGACATAACGGTTCCGGCAAGTCTACTCTGGCAAAGCATATGAATGCCATCTTAAATCCGACAGAGGGAACGCTCTGGGTCGACGGTATGGACACGAAGGATGAGGACAACATCTGGAAGGTCCGTCAGACAGCCGGCATGGTGTTTCAGAATCCGGATAACCAGATCATAGGACAGGTAGTGGAAGAAGATGTGGGATTTGGCCCGGAGAACATGGGGATCCCCACGGAGGAGATCTGGCAGCGTGTGGAAGAGAGCTTACGTGCGGTAGGTATGTACGAATATCGAAAGTATTCCCCGAATAAGCTGTCCGGTGGGCAGAAGCAGAGAGTGTCTATTGCCGGAGTACTGGCTATGCATCCCAAATGCATTGTATTGGATGAGCCGACTGCCATGCTGGATCCCAGTGGACGTAAGGAAGTCATCCGTGCAGTCCGCGGATTGAATCAGGTGGAAGGCGTTACACTGATCCTGATCACCCATTATATGGAAGAAATTATTCATGCGGACAAGGTATTTGTCATGGATGAGGGGAAAATTGCCATGCAGGGTACCCCCCGGGAAATCTTTTCACAGGTGGAGCAGCTGAAAAAGCTACGGCTGGATGTGCCGCAGGTAACGCTGTTATCGTATGAATTGCAGAAACGCGGAATTCCGCTGCCGGATGGCATATTGACAAGAGAAGAGCTGGTCAGTGCACTGGGTTATGGAAAAACCGACAGGAAATAGTGGCGGGGATGGCAGCGAATGAAAGTACTCGGGAAAGGATCGAAAAAATGTCTATCATATTAGATCATGTGAATTATGTATACGGTGCAGATACACCGCTGGCAGTTCATGCCCTGAACGATGTCTGCCTGAAGATACCGGATGGACAGTTCATCGGTATCATTGGGCATACCGGTTCCGGTAAGTCCACGCTGATGCAGCATATGAACGGATTGATCCGTGCTACCGACGGACATATCTATTTTAACGGAGAAGATATCTACGACAAGGATTATGATATGAAGAAGCTCCGCAGCAAGGTAGGGCTGGTGTTCCAGTATCCGGAGCATCAGCTGTTTGAGATCGATGTATTCAGCGATGTCTGTTTCGGACCGAAGAATCTGGGACTGGATAAAAAAGAAGTGGAGCTTCGTGCATACGATGCTCTGAAAAAAGTAGGACTGCCGGATGAGCTTTTCTATCAATCACCCTTTGAACTGTCCGGTGGACAGAAGCGTCGTGTGGCGATTGCCGGAGTACTGGCCATGAAGCCGGAGGTACTGATCCTGGACGAGCCGACAGCCGGACTGGATCCCAAGGGAAGAGATGAGATCCTGCAGCAGATCAAAAAACTACAGACAGAGACCGGACTTACCATCCTGCTGGTATCCCACAGCATGGAAGATGTGGCGGAATATGTGGACCGCATCATTGTAATGAACAAGGGCAGTGTCATGTATGACGATACGCCGAGAGAAGTATTTAAACATTACAAAGAACTGGAAGAGGTGGGGCTGGCAGCACCGCAGGTTACTTATATTATGCACGATCTGAAGGCAAGAGGTGCAGATGTGGACGTGGATGCCACGACGATCGAGGAAGCGGCGGAAGAGATTGCCAGAGTCTGGAAAGCAAAGCACAGTTAAGAGAAGCATGAGGGAAGATGCGGGTTCTGACCCGGAAGGCGAAAGCGGGCGGAAACCCAGTAAGGAGCAATATGCTTAGAGATATTACATTAGGACAATATTATCAGACAGAATCCGTGATACACAAGATGGATCCCAGAGTCAAGCTGGGAGGTACTCTCCTGTTTATCATATCACTGTTCTTTTTTAAAAATTACGCGGGATACGTGATCGCAGCCCTGTTTCTGGGGATGGTGATCCGGCTGTCAAAGGTACCGTTCAGGTTCATGGTAAAAGGAATGAAGACTATCGTCATGCTGATGATGATCACGGTGGTATTCAATCTGTTTCTGACACAGGGCACACCGTTATTCACAATCTGGAAGCTGACCATTACGCAGGAAGGTTTGAAGATGGCCATTTCCATGGCAATCCGCCTGACACTGCTGATCATTGGATCCTCTGTGATGACACTGACCACCACGCCGAACAATCTGACGGACGGTATGGAGAAAATGATGGGACCCTTAAAAATATTCAAGGTGCCCGTACATGAAGTGGCCATGATGATGTCCATTGCACTTCGTTTTATTCCCATTTTATTAGAGGAGACGGATAAGATCATGAAGGCACAGATCGCCAGGGGAGCGGATTTCGAGAGCGGCAACATTTTCAAGCGTGCCAAGGCCATGGTGCCCCTGCTGGTGCCTCTGTTTATTTCTGCGTTCCGCAGAGCCAATGATCTGGCTATGGCTATGGAAGCCAGATGTTATCGCGGTGGCGAGGGCAGGACGAAGATGAAACCGCTGATCTATCATAAGAGAGATTACATTGCTTACGGCTGTATTGCTGCATATATGGTGATCAGCATTGTGGTAGGGAGGTTACCATTTTTACCGTAAATTTTTACTGTAAAACAATAATGCCCCTAGCAGATAGTATATCGTCAAATACAGGAAAGAATGCCGGGGAACCTAAGACAGGTTGCAGGAGAGAAAGCGGGTGAAATACAGTGGAAGCGGAAATGATAATGGAACAGCTGTTAAATCGACCGGAAAAAGAAAAAAAGCGTGTGCGCCTTACCGTGGCGTACGACGGTACGAATTATCACGGCTGGCAGATCCAGAATAACGGGATCACCATCGAAAGTGAACTGAACCGGTGTCTGACCGATCTGCTGCGGGAGCCTGTTGAGGTCATTGGTGCCAGCCGGACAGATTCCGGTGTGCATGCACTGGGGAATATCGCTGTGTTTGACACTACCAGCCGGATGCCTGCGGAGAAAATTTCTTATGCGCTGAACCAGAGACTTCCGGAGGATATCCGGATACAAAAGTCCGAACAGGTGCCACAGGACTGGCATCCCCGCAGATGTGACAGCCGCAAGACTTATGAATACCGGATCTACCGGGCACAGTTTCCCATGCCGGTGAAACGTTTGTATTCGCTTTTTACTTATTATGAACTGGATGTGAACCGGATGCAGGAAGCGGCGGCTTATCTGGAGGGAGAACATGATTTCAAAAGCTTCTGTCAGACCGGCGCCCAGGTAGAATCCACCGTACGCACCATCTATTCCGTAGAAGTGGAAGAGCAGGGAGAAAATGATCTGGTGATCCGTGTCTGTGGTAATGGCTTCTTATATAATATGGTGAGGATCATTGCCGGAACCCTGTTAGATATCGGACAGGGCAAGCGGGACCCCATGGATATTTTCACGATCCTCGAGTCAAAAGACCGCAGTGCAGCGGGACCTACAGCACCGGCCCATGGACTGACTTTAGTGAAATATGAGTTCTTGTAAATAGCTTCGCCATACGTGATATAAACATAAGAAAGGCTGAGCAATAAAGGATGAACGCAAAAAAAGTTTAGTTTATGTATTGACACGAACGAAACCGTATCATATAATATATGACTGTGACAGTGTTTCAATATGCTGAGTCAAAGCCCCGACGAAGCATTGAAATAAAGTATTCAACCGTTTTGGGAAGAAGTAAAATGTAGCCGGACATCTGCAGATTACTATCAGACCAGAACACTGAAAAAGTCGATCACGAATCGGCGAAAGTAATATGGAGGGAACATAATGAAAACATTTATGGCTAGTCCAGCTACAATCGATAGAAAATGGTATGTAGTAGACGCTACTGACATGACCTTAGGCCGTCTGGCATCTGAGGTTGCTAAAGTGCTGAGAGGCAAGAATAAGCCTATCTTCACTCCTCACATCGACTGCGGTGACAACGTTATCGTTATCAATGCTGAGAAGATCAAAGTAACCGGTAAGAAGATGGATCAGAAGGTATATTATCATCATTCCGATTACGTTGGTGGCTTAAAAGAAGCTACCCTGAGAGAAAAGTTAGCAAAGAAGCCTGAGCAGGTAATCGAGCTTGCAGTTAAGGGCATGCTTCCCAAGGGACCTTTAGGAAGACAGATGTTCACCAAACTTCACGTATATGCAGGACCTGAGCACAAGCATGAAGCTCAGAAGCCTGAAGTACTGACATTCTAAAGGACTGAGAGGAGGAAAATAAATCATGGCTAAAACAGAAAGATACTACGGAACCGGTAGAAGAAAGAAATCCATCGCCAGAGTATATTTAGTACCCGGTAATGGTAATATTACAATCAATAAGAGAAGCATTGATGAGTACTTCGGTCTGGAGACTCTGAAGGTTATCGTTCGTCAGCCTCTGGCAGCTACTGAGACTGCTGAGAAGTTCGACGTTCTGGTTAACGTTCACGGTGGCGGATACACCGGCCAGGCTGGTGCAATCAGACACGGTATTTCTAGAGCTCTGCTTCAGGTAGACGGTGATTTCAGACCCGTTCTGAAGAAGGCTGGATTCCTTACCAGAGACCCTCGTATGAAGGAAAGAAAGAAGTACGGCCTCAAAGCAGCTCGTCGCGCTCCGCAGTTCAGCAAGCGATAATTCAACCGAATATCGAAAAAGAGCAACAAACCCCGAAAATCCAGTATTTTCGGGGTTTTCTTTATATTCTGAAAATCTATCAGACACCATCAAAACACACGAAAATGTTCCGGTAACTAACAGGTAACACACAGGTAACTAACACGAAAACAGGTGTCTTGTGCAATACTTTTGAAATCTTGTGCAAGACACATTTTTGCATGAAAAAAGGGCGATTCAATCACCCTTTTCTTTGCAGTATTCAATGATACATGACCGGACATCTTTTTTCGTCCGGCAGTGACAGGAATGACCGTCCTTGAATATGATGTCATATCCGTCGTGCATGTTTCCGGTGATTCCGGAAATCATTTCCCTGTTCTTTTCTGCGACCTGCATCGTGTCGAACATTCCGCACTGGTCTTTTCTGACAAGGTCTTGAATGTATGCGTTGATAGACATTCCCTTGTCTGCTGCGAGCGTCCGGATAATATCTTTCATTCCTTTAGGAACTGCGAGGTTTATTCGTTCATAATGCTCTTTATAAAAATTATTTTTGTATTCTGTTCTGTTCATGACATTGCCCTCCATCAAATCAAATTGATTGCCTCAAGTTTGGTCGGGAGTTCAATGTGGGTGTAGACGTTTTCGGTCACACCCTGTCCTTTATGCCCGACAATTTTCTTGATGAATCTCTCGTCAACTTCCTTTTCAGTGAGGAGAGAGATGCAGGTGTGTCTTGTATCATGCGGGCGGTGTCCGTCATAGACAGGTTCTCTTTTCGTTTCATCAATGACGAATTTCCCGAAACCGAACTCAAGCATCAGAGGAATCCAGTAAGAATCATAATAATTCCGGTACTGAAAAGGTTCGTCGTCGGGTGTACAAATCAGATGGTCACATTTCCGGTTCATCCAGTATTCAAAGAATGGTACAATCTTTTCAGCAATGGGAACTTCTCTGATTCCTGCCTCTGTTTTGGATTCTTTCACATAGAACCATCGTTCATCAAGATGGATGTCCTTTTTCTCAAGGTCGAGGAGTTCCCCGATACGGACACCGGAATAAATCATAATAAGGATGACGGTCACATATATGTTTGAATCCTTGCATTTCCACAGAATAGAAATCTCTTTCTTTGAAAAAGGTTTCCGGTTGTATGCGTTCGGATTTCCCGCCTTGCTTATATCGACATATCTGACCATGTCTCTTTTATCTTGAGACACAATCTCGTGAATGACAGCATAGTCATACATGAGACCCCACAGGATTTTCAAGGTTTTAAGTGTGGGAGTGTTTTTGCCGGAGTTATCGACGACACTTTGCAGGTGATCCAGTTTGATGTCAACAAATCTCATTTTCCACAGGGGTTTCGATGTGTTAAAAGCAGCCTTATAACCATTCGTGTCCTTAATTTTTTCAAAATGGATTTCCGACCAATTCTCATATACTTCCTCGAAAGTAATAGTTGCATGGTGTAAATCAAAGGGGTCTTTATTGTATTCCGCTAATGCAGTGAGAGCCTCTTTGCGTGTCGGGTAATATCCGACGGTTATATATAATTGTTTTGATTTTCCGGTTATAGGGTCAATTTCCCACCCTTTTGTCTTTTTTGCTACATAGGGATTTCGTCGGTTTCCGGATAATTTATAGACCGACCCGAACCCGTTCGGTAGTTTCATTCAATCACCATCCTAAAAAAGAGTATAAAAAATAAAACCAGTGCAAAAAGCACGGTTTTATGGTAGAATGAAACAGGATTCGGATTCTATCAAAATGCTTTTTGCAGGGCATGAGATAAGAGATTCCACAAAGGCGATTCGTGTTGCAGCACGGGTCGTCTTTTTATGTGCAAATCTATTTTTCAGAGCGTTCTTTCACAATTTTCCGATACGTGCGACCGATGGCAAAACAGCCGACACCCAACAGGATGGCAACAACACCGCCAACAGGAACAGCAAGCAGCAGGAGCAATCCCAAAAGCACAAGCACAACAGCGAGAACCATGAGGATAATTCCGCAGACATTATATGTCCGGTCGGAATATTCCTTTTTCACTGGAGCAGGTGCGTCATAGGATGCGGATGTGTGTCCGTTTCCGGATGATGCACTTTTCATCACATCAGAGACCCCGACGGTCGTTCGACTATACACTGCATTATAAGCAGCCTTTTTCGGGTCATTCACAATCCCCATTCCCTTTTTACCATAAAGAGGATTCACAGCCTTTTTGACCTGCCTCTTTACTTTTCCGGTAGTCCTTGCCTTTATGCTCTTTTTGACATTCGGTTTTCTGACACCGTATTTCATGCAAAACACCTCCATTCTTTTGGACAAATCTGTCACCTTGTACACTTTCCTTACGAAAGGAGGTGAGCAGGATGAAAGTTTTGTTATGGGAAACGAGAACCTCAAAAGGGTTCACGTTGATGGAGTTGGCGAAGAAATCCGGAATCGGAAAATCGACGCTCAACAACATCGAAAACGGTAAGGTGTCACCGACATTGTTTCAACTCGAAACGATAGCGATTGCACTGGAGGTCAAAATCACCGACCTGTTTGAATCCGAATACAAATAATTGTATCACATGACATGTTCCGTGAGCGGGAACAGGAGACGATTTCCACAATTATGGAAATGAACTCCGATATTTCCACAATCATGGAAATATGTGATATGATGTGTTTCGGAAAGGGGTGGTGTTCCCTTGCATTACAAAGAGACTATCATTGAGTTAGTCGGTAAGATACAAAGCGAAAAAGTCCTCAAGAGGATATATAAATTCGTTTTATATCTGTACACCCATGAGACTGGCAGTTGAAAAAGACTGTCAGTCTTTTTTTATTTCACGCAGGTATTTCATCGAATCGTCCTCCGACAAGATTTTGCGTCCGAGCAAATAACCGGAAAGACTACACAAACGCTGAACCTGTTCCTCGTCATCAAGCATGTTAAACATTTCAAGCAAAATCAACTCTCGACGAGTGAGAGAATATAAATCAGATGCTTTTTTCATCATTTCTCCTCTCTCAATGAAATGTAATAATCAACAAGTCTGTCAAATGCCTTGATGTCATCATCCGAGGCATACAAGAGCATTTTTATCATATTTTTGCGGGTCTCATTTTCACCCGCCATGATGCGGTCGATTCTTTCAAAAAAGTCATCGTCGGTCTCGACGAACATTTCTCCCTCCCCAGTCGTCAACCACATATAATCAACACTAAATTCACGACAGATCGCTTTTATATTTGCATCGGTGAGAGAATTTTCACCTTTTTCTATTTTAGAAACCGCTGCCTTTTTGATTCCGAGCCTATCACCGAATTTTTCAAGTGTAAGACCGAGGGTCTTTCGCACTTCCTTGACACGCTCATTCTGCGTCATATAGTTTCACCTCCCTTGTTTTTCTCAAGCATATCACGGTAACTGACAAAAATCAATAAAAAAGTTTCCTCAAGATACAAAAAAGTATTGACAAAGTATCTGTGAGATATTATGATGTATCTACAAGATACAAAACAGGAGGAACAAAACAATGATGAAATCCGAATTTGAATCCCTTGCAGGTAGAAACGTAACAGATGAACAGTACAAAGCAATCGAGACATTATACATGAGTAGCAATCTTGAAAAAGCAGAATTTGTGAAAAGCATCAGAACAATGCTCAAGAGCATCCCGCAGCCGGAAAAGAAAAAGGACATCAAGAGAATGGTTGTGAGAGACCGGAGTGGTTACAGAAAGACACCGAACGGGTGTTATTACCATATCGAATACGTTGAACTGGTGGACATCGACATCAAAACAGGGAAATACATCATCAAGCCACTTGAGGACAAGGATTTTGAACAGTTGGCAAAAGACGGACACGATTTGAATTTTAACACATGGTTTGATTTTGATTATGAGGATTGCATCGACGAGAAGAAAAGACCGATTGAATTGAATTATTAAAGCCGAAACGGGGCAGCAGTCGCCCCGTCAGCGTCCGGATGGCGACCGACGCTCTGACGATGGCAAGCCGAAAGACAGCGTCGGAATACCGTGAGAAACATGGCAGCGGGTGAACTTGCTAAAAGGTTCATAGTTGGATGACAGGTTTTCGGTGACTTTTTAAGGCGAAAAGACACAACACGGTAAATTCAGCCGGAACAGAGGCGAGGTCATGAACAGACCGAGAGAGCCTCCACAGGAGGAAACAGGATGCAGGAAATGAAATATTTCAACGAGGGAAATGATTGCGACATCTGCAAAAACCAACTCATGACAGGACGAGACGGAACGGTCGAGGATTGCCGGAGGAGACAGAATGGGTTGTCATGCAGATTCGAGGAGCGTGACATTCGGACATGTCCGGTGTGCGAACATGAGGTTGATCGTGAGGATATGTATTTCACAAAGGATTGTCATGGAATCCCGTTCAGACTGGTGTGTGACAGATGCTATCAGAGAATCATGTCAAAAGGATATGACGGGGAATATTACACAGAGGCAGACGAACAGATTGAGGACGACTATTGAGAGCCGAAACGGGCAGCAGTCGCCCGTCTGTGTGGGATGACCGCCCACACATTGACAAGGCAGGTCAGAACAGGAGGTCAGACGGATGGAAGTCGGACGTATATTGCCAACCGAGGCAGCAGTCATATTGAATGTATCACCGCAATTCATCCGAATAGCGATGCAGCAAGGGAAACTCCCTATCGGAACAGCGGTGCAGATGTCATCAATATGGACTTATCACATTTCGGAGAAACTGCTTGCAGATTATTCCGGAAAAGACATACAGGCAGAACTTGAGAGAATCAGAGGAAAGAGAGGAGCGTGACATATATGTCAAAGGATGAAAGAAAAGAAATGATTGAGAATATCGCAGAGCGGTTCACACAGATGGATGACGTTGACAAGTCCTATATTGCCGGATATATGGCAGGAAAACAGGAGGAACGTCAGAAATGGGAGCAGCAGGGAAAGACAGCGGTTGCAACAGCATGAGAGTGGGATTGATAGACGTGGATGGTCACAATTTCCCGAACATCCCACTCATGAAATTGTCGGCATGGCATAAACAGCAGGGAGACACGGTTGAGTGGTACGAGCCACTTTTCAGCGGTCACATGAACAGGGTGTACATGTCAAAGGTTTTCAGTTTTACACAAGATTATCCGTATTTTGTGGATGCGGATGAAGTTGTTCGAGGAGGGAGTGGATATTGCATCGAACTGGCAGACGGTCGGGAGCACTACCAAAAAGAACGAGACAAAGAACTCCCTCCGGAGGTTGAACACATATATCCGGACTATTCCATATATCCGGAATTGACGCAGGACAAAGCGTTCGGATTTTTAACAAGAGGATGTCCGAGAGGATGCGAGTTCTGTCATGTTGGATGTAAAGAGGGAAAGCGATCGCACAAGGTCGCTGATCTGTCAGAGTTTTGGAGAGGACAAAAAAATATTGTCCTATGCGACCCGAACACGTTGGCATGTCCGGAACACATGGAATTATTGCAGCAGTTGAAAGACAGCAAAGCAAGAGTGAATTTCAATCAAGGGTTAGACATCCGTCTCATGAATGAGAGAAACATTGAATTGCTAAAACAGATAAAACTCGAAACGATACATGTGGCATACGACAGGTACACAGACAAGGACATCATTGAGGCAAAAATGAAGATGTTCAAGGAAATGACGGGGTACAACAAAGACAGAGGGAGGGTGATGGTTTATGTCCTGTGCAATTTCGACACGACCATTGAGCAGGACATTGAACGAATACAATTTTGCAGATCACTGGAGTTCATACCATATCCGATGATATACGACAAGGAACACGCAGACCCCATATATAAAAAACTTCAAAGGTGGTGTAACAATTTTGTGTTTTGGAAAACACCAAGATTTGAGGACTACGATGCAAGCATAAGGAGGTGAGGAGTACAGTCAGAATCATTCAAAATGAATATGCAGAGCATGAGAAAAAAGAGCAAAAAGAAAGGAGACCGTTGCAGCGGTCTCCCGTTTAGCAGTCTGTGTCAGACGCTCAAAACCTAAAAATATTATAGCAAATCTGACACCATATTGCAAGCATGAAAAAGCGGGGGAAACCCCGTGATTCAAAGGGTTTCAGACCCTTTTGACGACCTTGTGATGGATAGTAACAAGTCGTTGAAAAGTATATATAAGGGCAGCAGGAGGAACGGTGTCAGAATGGCAAAGAGAAAGAAAGGGATGACGTTCATCCCGTATGACTATGAGGCAGCATACAACAAGAGCCTTGAGGATATGCACGAGTTTTTTGTTGAGCAGATGTTCAAGCAAGGGAAAAAGGTTGTATATGCACTCAAGGAGATACGAGCAGGAGACCAGTTCGAGGTTGAGATATATCCACAGTTCAAGAAAATGGATGAAGTACCTCCGGAGGGTCGGAGTATCAAAAAGGACAATGACAAGGCTCAAAGGAATCTGAATGACAAGAACGCAAGGAAATATGTGGAGCGTCTTATCAATGAGAATTTCACGGACAGGGATTTGTGGCTCACGTTTACATACGACAATGAGCATCTCCCTCCGGACGGAGACATCGACGCAGCAATCAAGAATGTGCAGAAATTCATCCGACGGGTGAATTATCAGAGAAAGAAAAGGGGTCTCCCGAACGCAAGATATGTCTATGTGACTGCCTACAATCCGACAGAGGAAATCCGGTGGCATCATCACATTGTCATGGATGGCGACATGGACATGGATGTGGTTGAGGGATGTTGGAAACAGAGCAGCAGGAACGAGGTTCGGAGGCTACAAAAGGACGAGAACGGTTTGACAGGAATGGCAAAGTATATCGTCGAGGAAAAGAACAGGGTGAAATCGGAGAAACGGTGGAACTCCTCACAGGGATTGAGAGACCCCGACATCAAGGTGGTTCATTCCAAGAGACCGACAGCAAAAGCCGGAGGATATAAGAAAATCGGAACATACGTCGAGACCATGAGAAAAGGACATGAGCAGGTTCGTGAGCAGATGTTGAAATGGTATCCGGATTTTGATTTTACGGATGCGGGAATCTATTACAACGATTTCAACTCAATGTTCTACATACGGGCGAGAATGAGGAAACGGAGGCAGCAATGAAAGTAAAAAGAAAGAGAAGAATGAGCAGGAGGAGACGGGAACGGACATATATTGCGGTGATGGTATTACTGGCGATCGCTGTGAGCATAGGTCTGACACGCTCTGTCATGCGAGATGACAAGGAATTTGAGGAGTATGAGCAGCAGTCGCAGGAGTTCAATGCACGGATGCAGAGAATCGACGAGAAAAGAGAGGCATCCGGACAAAATGCAATGCTTGAGCAGGTGCGAACATGGCAGCAGGAGCAGGACACAGAACCGGACAAGTATGCAGTATTTGACACCATGTCGGCAGACTGGGGAGGCGAGGAGGATGGATTCGTGCTCTATGAGATACCGGAGGAATACAGTCGGACAGGTGGCTATTTTCCGGAAAAGATGCAGGTATATACATATTGCGTCTGCAAGCAGTACGGGGTCAGATATGACCTTGTGGTCGCTCTGATTGAGAAAGAATCCGGATATAAATTCGACAAGGTTGGTGATAATGGTCATTCTATCGGGTACATGCAGATATATGAGGAGTGCCACAGAGACAGGATGGAGCGTCTGAACGTCACAGACCTCACGAACCCATATCAGAACGTACTCGTCGGGATTGATTACCTGTCGGAACTGATTGAGAGATACGGAACGATTCAAGATGCACTTGCAGCGTATAACTACGGGGAGCAGGGAGCAAAACAACATCTATGGAAAAACGGAATCTATGTGTATGAGTACAATCAGACCATCATGAGCCGGATGAAAGAAATCGAGGAGGAACTGGAGCAAGATGCAGGTGATTGAGAGGATTCTGCACATGTTGAGGGTCAAGGATTGCAGACATGTGTGTCTGTTCTGCGAATATTATGACATGTGCAAGCAGGAGATAGGCAGCAGGAAAGAGGTGAAAGAGAATGAACATGAGATATGCAATGAGAAGTGAGGACACGGAGCAAATCAATGTCGTGTCATGGGCGAACTGGAACATGAACCGCTATCCGGAATTGAAATGGCTGCACCATGTACCGAACGGAGGCAGCAGGAACAAGCAGGAGGCGGTGAAACTCAAACAGATGGGTGTCAAGGCGGGAGTGAGCGACCTTTGCTTGCCATATCCGAAAGGAATTTATTGCGGACTATACATCGAGATGAAGTTCGGAGACAACAGGCAGCAGGTATCACAGAAAGAGTTCCTCAAAGACATGGCAGAGGCAGGTCATTTCGTGGCGACCTGCTACTCCGCAGAGGAGGCAATCGAGGTCATCAAGAAATATTTATCTCTCAATAGTTGGAGGATGAACGATGTCATGATTGTGATGGGGCGAGCGAGTGGAAAGCAGGACGCAATCGAAAAGATGGTCATGGATATACCGAACAACAGCATCCTCAAGAATGGGGAAATCAAAGAGAGCAAACCGAGAAAGAAATGAGGAGGTGCAGCAGGATGACGGTCAAGGATGTTATGACGTTGCTTGAAAGCCCGGACAGGGTTCGGGTCATCAAGGACGGTGAGGAGATATACAACCAGTATTTCGCAAACATGGAGGTTGACAAGGACATTGTCGCACAGATAGGAGATGCAGAGGTCAAGAGATTCCGAGCAATTCCGGAGATCACTCACAGGAAATACAAGGAACGGGGTCTCATTGCACCGATGAAACCGGAGGAAACACCGGACTATTCTTTCAGAGATTTGCAGTTGTGTATATACCACACAATCACGATATAGCGGGGAGGTGAGGACATGAGGAAAATCATCATTGTGGCAGCAGTCGTTGTCATAGCACTGGGAGCAGGGTTCACATATACACTCTACAAGGTGGGCGAGGGGATGCACCTGCACCGCTGCGGATGGAGACAGCCGGACGACAGAGGTTTCATGTAACAGGTAACAAGAGGATAACAGGAGGAACAGAAAAAAATGAAAATTATTGCAGTTATGTCACCGAAAGGTGGAATCGGAAAGACAACGACATCGGATGCAATCGCCTACATGTTGGGAGAGGAGCAGGAGAAACGTGTTCTCATTCTCGACGGAGACCCACAGGGCGATACATCCAAGACATTCGAGGCATACGAGCCGGAGGGAACAGGAATGAGTGAACTGCTTGAGCGTCATGTGAGCGTAGGCGGGTCATACCGGACAACGGACTTGATAAGACCCACACAGTACAGTCACATTGACATCATTCCTGCAAACGGGTATCTCATGCAGACAGACATGAAACTGCTGCTCAAGCAGGAGGCAAATCAAGTCACGAGGCTGCGGGATGCACTGGAGGAAATATCCGAGGCATACGACTATTGCATTTGTGATTGTGGTCGTCTGCTTGATATGGTGGTCATCAACATTCTACTGGCAGCAGAACTCGTCATTGCACCCGTAAAGGTCGGAGGATATGAAAACGAGGCGATTCACAATTTGCAGGAGCAGGTTGACGACCTGCGGGAAATCAATCCGGAACTCCGAATCAAAGGTCTTGTGACCATGAGACAGAAAAACAAGACATCACTGGATTTCGAGGAGTGGATGAAAACCAGTTCCGGATTTGACATGTTCGTCACACCGATTCGTCGGTCGATTGTAGCGGAAAAGGCATCAATGAGAATGGCAGTCCTCCCGCAGTTTTCAAAGAACTGCATCGTGTCACAGGACTATCGCAATGTGGTTCATGAATTACTCAAGGAACTGGAGGGGTAGACATGGCAGGAATGAGAGCGGTGCATAAAAAGAACGGAACAACATTCAAGTATAGCGGAGATTTGAAAGAGACCATCGAAAAGGCAGAAAAAGAATTGAAAGAGAAAGAGGGAACAACACAATGGCTTTTTCTTAAATGGCAGTACGACAATGCACGGAAAGCGTTTGAGAAGTACAACCGCAGACTGGAAGATTTGAAAGATTTCATAAAACTGGCAAAAGAAGAACTTGCAAAAAGAGAGGAGGCAGCAGGACATGGGCGAGACAATACAAATCCTTGAATTATTCGGGGGAATTGGTTCGCCTCGATGTGCCTTGAGAAATTTGAACATCCCAACAAAAGCAATCGACTATGTGGAGATCAACGAAAAAGCAGTCCGGTCATACAATTCGATGTTCCGTGAGGAATTAGAATATAAAACACAGACGGTCGTCGGATGGAATCTGAAACCGGATATTTTGATTCATGGTTCGCCTTGTCAAGACATGAGCATCGCAGGACATCAAGGGAAAGCGACAGGAGACGGAAGAATTAACAGAGGGAAAGGTTCAGACGAGGGGAGCGGAACACGTTCCTCTCTCATGTGGGAGACAATACATATCATTGAGAATATGGGAGAATGGCGACCTCGTTATGTGATATGGGAAAACGTGAAGAATGTGAAATCAAAGTACATGAGACCGAATTTCGACAGATACATGGTCGAGATGGAAAAACTGGGGTACACGAATAATTATGCGGTTTTAGATGCAAGAGAGTTCGGATTGCCACAGGCGAGAGAAAGAGTGTTCACGGTTTCTGTTCTGAATGGTGAAAAATTTGAGTTCGATGACCTCATAAGGACACCGATGCGAAACCTGCAAGAGTTCCTTGAGGATGACGTTCCGGACATCTACGATGTGACACAACCGTCCGTCCTTGCATGTATCGGAGAAAAAGGAATCCGGAGAGCGACGGTCATCAAAGATTGTGCATATACAATCACAACAAGGCAAGACCGGACACCTGCACAGGTCATCGACCGAGGAGATGGACGGTATCGGTATTTGACAGAGCGTGAGTGTTGGAGATTGATGGGATATACAGACGAGGATTTTGACAGGGCGAAAGCAGTTCAAGAGAGAAACGGGAAATATTACAAGGCTTTATATGACCAAGCAGGGAACAACATCGCAGTTCCGATATTTGAGAGCATATTCAGAAAGATAATTTTGCAGGAGGTCGCATGAGAGCGACAGAAAGAGAGGATTGAACATGGGAAACATCATCAACACAGCACCGTGTCGATTCTGCGGACAGATGGTGCAGATCGACAGCGAGGAGAAATTGACACAGCCACAGGCAGAGGAACAGGCGACAATGTCCTGCACCTGTGAACAGGCGGTTGAGTATCAGAAAGAGAAACAGAGGAAAGAAAAGGCGATGCAGAACGTCGCTGCATTGTTCGGAGAGGCAGCAGCACCGGAAAAGAGATGCAGTGAGGGCATCGTGAATATTCTCAAGGCAGCAGTTGAGCAGATATACACCGGAGGACTGGCAAAGGTCACTCTGAACCTCCGAGGTGGGGTCAAAGCATCTATATCACAGAATAGCAAAGGCGAGATAAACGTCGAGCGTACAGAGACCAAAAAGCAGAAATTAACAGAATAGGGGAGCGGGTGCGTGTGACCGAAAGAGAGATATGTGGGTCATTCCGGAGAGCAGAGAATCAAAAGCAACAGATTCAGATTTTGACGGAACTGACCTGCAAGAGTAAATATCAGATAATCGGTATATTGCTGCGGAATGGCGAGAAAGTACCGAAAAGCATTGAAAACCAGTTATACAAGAGACTGGACGCACTCGACGCACAGATTTTCGAGTGTGAAATGGAATACAAAGAAATTGTGACCGCACTGACGGGAGAAAACAGGAGGAAAGAACATGGCAACAGGATTCAGCGTCATGGACGCACTGAACAAGAATAGTAAGGCAGGAGTTGACGAATCACCGAGAGCGAGATTCCGGACAAAGGACATTTCAATTTTCAAGATGTACCGGAACAAACTCAATTTCTACGATTTGGCAGATATTGAGGAACTGGCAGGAGACATCCTCATGTATGGTCTCAAACAGAATCTTGAGGTTGTATTTGAGCCGAATGAGCAGGGTGAATATAGAATCGTCGCAGGTGAGAGACGGTGGCTTGCACTCAAGCACCTTGTCGAGCAGGGATATAAAGATTTTGAGATTGCGACCTGCAAACTGACCACACCGCAGGACGAGGACGAGGAGCAGGTGGAAATCATCATCGCAAACGCATACCGGACAAAGTCTCTCAAGGATGTCATCGAGGAGGAACAGCGTCTCAAAGCGTGTCTTGAGCGTATGAAAACGGATGGAAAGAAAATCAAAGGATATGACCTCCAGTCCGGTCGCCTCCGTGATGTCATCGCCTCAATGCTCAAGATGTCAAAGACCAAGATCGCACAGATTGAGAGCGTCAACAACAATCTGATTCCGGAGTTTCGAGAGGAACTCAACAACGAGCGTCTCACATTCTCCGCAGCGTATGAGTTGAGTGGGATGTCTCCGGAGATGCAGCAGGAGGCACTTGCAAAGTACAAGGAAAACGGAGAATTGTCCTATACGGAAATTAAGGACATGAAATCACCGCAGAAACCGGAACAGGAGCAGGATGCAGCAGGGCAGCAGGACACCGTGTCAGATTCAGACACAGCAGGGCAGCAGTCATCCGAAAACAGCATGAATCCTCCGGAGAAAAAGAAAGCGGGCGACGATTATGAGACACCGCATCCGGAGGGAATCACATCAATCTGTTATTCTTGCACCGAATACGAGACCTGCAACGTAAAGACCGGAACATGTACCTCATGCGACCAGTACAAGAACCGTGCAGAGGCATACAAGACAGACGAGCAGAGATATAACGAGGAGCAGGATGCAATCGACCGTGAAACGAAAAAGAAACTCCGTGAACAGGCAGAGGAGGAGAAGATGAACAACCTCCCGTCAGACACACAGGAGAACGGTCAGAAAGTGCATCACATTAAACTGGGAGCGACATTTTTTGAGGAGGTTGCATCCGGAGAAAAGACATTTGAACTCCGGAAGAATGACAGAGGCTATAAAAAAGGCGACATCCTTGAGATGATGGAGTTCAAGGACGGAAAGAACACAGGACGCACCGTGAGAGTGCTTGTGACATATATCCTTGAGGAGTTTGCAGGTCTTGAGGACGGATATTGCATCATGGCAACATCACTCATGAAAGAGGATGCTGAATGATGGCGGTGAAATAAGGAGGAAAAGGCAATGGATGACATCAGACGAGGAGAGATATTCTATATCGCACGAGGGGGGGGCGACAAACGGGAGTGAACAATTTGCGGACAGACCCGCAGTTGTAGTCAGCAATGACGAGAACAACAAGCACTCCGGAGTGATTGAGGTTGTGTATATGACGACGCAACCGAAAACAGACCTCCCGACACATGTGACCGTCCGCAGTACCGGACGATTATCCACAGTATTGTGTGAACAGGTATCGTCAGTATCGACCGACCGTGTGAATAACTACATCGGGCAGGTATCGGAGCAAGAAATGAAAAACATCGACATCGCTCTCATGATTTCCTTACAGTTGAGCGGTGGAGGAAAGACATCAAAGCAGTACAATGAGACGATTCAGAAACAGCAGGAGGAAATTGAATACTATCGCAACAAAATTCAAGCGATGCAGCAGTCGTTAGAAGAAAAGAAAACCGAAAAGCCACAGGAGGCAGCAGGAGAGACATCGGAGATCGTTGTGAGGCTTGAGACGGAGCGTGACACATACAAGGCATTATATGAGCAGTTATTCGAGAGGATGCTGAATGGAGGAACAGGAAAGTGAAAAAAGGGCAATTAAAAGCATTATTCATCGAGGCAAAGGGAACGGGTCAGAAATATATCGGTGTAATGATTCAGACAGAGGGCAGCAGTGAACCGGAGGTCATCATCAATCCGAAAGAGAATTTCAATGCAAAATTCGACTATTACATGGCAGCGTATGACGATGATTTGATTCTGATTGCAGCAAAAGGGAAAAAGGACATCAGAATCACGGGAGCAGCAGCGGGAGCATCGTTCGAGGACATCCAGTCACAACTCATTGATGAAAAAGCGTCATCCGGATGGAAAGAACAGATTGCGGATGCGGTGGACAGGGTTGTCGATAAGATGCTGAAAGAAACTCCTCCGGAAACGGAGGAGGAGAGACAGAACTGCGAGACCATGAGAGAGACAATCAAAGGAATGTTCCTCACGCAGAGACGCTCAAAGACAGAGGCAGCGTTCATCACCGAGAATATTGACAGATACGAGGAATTATTTGAAATCTGCATGAATGGAGATGATGCACAGTTCAAAAAGGGCATCACGGAATTGCAGAAAGCACAGAATGAGTATATTTTGCAGAAAGAGAGGGAAAACGGATGAACAAGGTCATTTTGATGGGTCGTCTCACGAGAGACCCGAATGTCAGATATTCACCGAGAAATAATTCACAGGAGGAAATGGCGATCGCACGATACACACTTGCGGTTGACCGCAGAGGAGCAAAAGACGGGCAGCAGTCAGCGGATTTCATTTCCTGCGTTGCGTTTGGACGAGATGGAGAGTTCGCAGAAAAATATCTCAAGCAGGGAACGAAAGTGGTTGTCACTGGACGGATTCAGACGGGGTCATATACGAACAGAGACGGTCAAAAGGTCTATACCACGGACGTGATTGTCGAGGAACAGGAATTTGCAGAGAGTAAGAAAGCAGCAGGGCAGCAGGACGGGAACAACGGAGGGTATTCGGACGCAGGTGACGGTTTTATGAATATTCCGGACGGAATCGACGAAGAACTCCCTTTCAATTAGGTGCGGAGGAGGATGGAGACATGGGATTCGTGGAAAAGGTGAAAAACGTCATTTCAAAACTGCGGGCAGCGGGAAAGACAGAGAAAGAGGTGTCTGAAATCATCGAACAGGCAGCAGAGGCAGCAACGGTCTTGAAAAAGACGGAATCTCCGGAGCATCCGGAGAAAATCAAGGCAGCAGGAGGAGAAAGCCTGCAAGATGCTCTTTTGAAAGTGGGAATCAGTGCAAAAGAGGCATTGACCGCATTTGAGAGTATATACAGACTGAGGAGGCAGGAAAAGTCGAATAATTGGAGGAAATATCATGGATTGCCTCTGAAAAGGTCAAAAGGAGGAAAACGACGTGGAGACAGAAAAAGAAATGACAGCAATTCAGAAAACACAGGTATATCTTGAGAATTATCGGGAAATAGAGCGATATATCAAGGATGCAATTTCGGAAGTATCACAGATTGACGATGTATCAAGATATAACATTTCGGCAGAGAAAGCGTTCCTCCAGTCTATCAGAGAGTGTAAGGCAGAGACGGTCATTCTGTTCGAGCACATGAAAAAGGCTCTTGCATCGCTGAAAGAGGATGCAGAGGCAGCAGGTGAGGGGTACAAGTACGACGCACTTGAGGCAGTATATATCAAGGGCAAGTCATACGAGGATATTGTGAGGGAGACAGGATGCGGAAAGAACTCACCGAAAAAGTGGTGCAGATCAATGACAGAACGTCTCTCAATCAAATTATTCGGTGCAAAAGCAATCGAAAATGACAAAATCGGAGTGAAATGAGAGTGAAAACGGGGTGAAATGAGGGTGATTTCGGGGGTAAAAAGTGGGTGAACAAAAGCAAATATAAACGTGCTAATATGATAACGTGAACAGTTGAGTGAGCGATTGCAGAGATGCAGTCGCTTTTTTCTTGCCTGTTTGCCCTCCTGTTATATGCGGGCAGCAGGACACTATCATGTGCGATGTATGCCCGCCTCTTGAAAGGCATGAGAGGCAGCAGGAGACCGATGGACAGAGAGGAGTGAGCAGTGTGTTATTGAAAGCATGCAAGGGATGCGGTCGCCTTATCCCACAGGCATTGACCATGTGCGAGCAGTGCGAGGCAAGGCAGCAGTCAAGGCATGTGACATATAACAATACACGCAGAGACCCACGAGCAGCAGAGTTCTATCTGTCAAAGGAATGGCGGGAGTTGAGACCTGTCATCATGAGTGTGTATGAGTATGTGGACATATATGCTCTGTATGTTGAACACCAGTTGATAACACTGAAAGATTCAGACCCCATCCACCACATCATAGAACTTGAGGAGGACTGGGAGCAGAGGTTGAACCCATTGAACTTGATACCATTGAGCCATCGGACACACAACACAATCACAGCACTATATAAACAGAGCAATGCAAGCATGAAAGCAACACAGACACAGTTGAGGTCGCTGATTGATTACCATTTCAAAGAGGCAGGGGGATATGAAAAAGTTTTATGTGACCGTTTCTTAGTCGCACCCCCTCTTTTCTTTGGAGAAAACTCCCCACGAGAAAATCAAGACACAGGGGAGTGACGAAAAGGTGTCAGAATGTGACACGAAACTCGTGAACACTGGACGGAAAGGGGGTTGATGCTGCATGGCAGGACAGAGACAACCGACCGATTTGGTGGTCATGAAAGGAAAAAAACACCTCACAAAAGCAGAGATTGAGGCGAGAAAAAATGCGGAGGTGGTCGCCCCAAACGACAAAGTCAAGCCTCCGGCATATTTGACACCGGAACAAAAGAAGAAATTCCGGAAATTGTCAAAAGAACTGCTTGCAATCAAACTCATTGCGAACGTGGATTGTGATGCACTGGCGAGATTACTGATTGCACAAGACCAATACATCGAGATAACGGACAAAATCAGAGAAACTCCGTTGATGGTCGATGTTCCGGTCTATGAGATGCGAGAGAATCCGGACACAGGAGAACAGGAACGTGTACAGGTCGGAACACGGGAGGTTGTGAACGGTGAGAGGGAGCGTCTCATGATTATACAAGACCGCTGCATGAAACAATGTCGGCAGGGGGCATCGGATTTCGGAATGACGGTCAGCAGTCGGTGTCGGTTGGTAGTTCCGAAAGCAAAGGGAACAAAACCGGAGAACAAATTCGCCAAGTATGCGAGTTCATAAATGGCAGCAGGGGCAACAGTGACCGACCGTTGCACACAATACGCTCTTGATGTCGTTGCAGGTGTCATCATTGCAGGTGAATATGTCAGACTGGCATGTCAAAGGCATCTTGACGACCTCGAAAAAGCGAAAGCAGCACCATACAAATATTATTTCGACGTTGAAAAGTCCGAGGAAATCATCAATTTTGCGGAAGAATTGACAATCGCAGAGGGTGACGAACAGGAAAATGTGACAGCGTACCCGTTCCAGTGTTTCATTTTAGGGTCTCTGAATGGGTGGAGGACAAAAGAAAAGGGTCACAGACGGTTCAGAACGTCCTATGTACAGTTAGGCAGACAGAACGGAAAGTCGTTCATCAATGGTATTTTAGCGTGTTACTATGGCAATTTTGACGGGTACAAATACGGAAAAATCTTTTGTACTGCGACAAAACAAGACCAAGCGAACATTGTTTTTGATGAAATTGTAAAATTCATCAATTCCGACGAGGATTTGTCGGAGTGGTTCAAGGTGCATGAGCATAATCACACGATAGATTGTCTCTGTACACATTCGGAAATCAAGGCATTATCCGGAGATACCAAGTCACTGGACGGACACCGTGCATATTTGGGAATTGTTGACGAATACCACGCTCACAAGACAAACCAGATGTACAAACTGCTTGAGGGAGGTATCAAGAAATTAAAATCCGCACTGATCTCCGTCATAACGACAGCGGGGTTCGATTTGAAATCGCCTTGCTACAAGTTATATGAGTATTGCTGCAATCTGCTGAAAGGTGTGTTTGAGAACGACAGTCAGTTCGTGTATATAGCACAGTTGGACACAGCGGATGACCTATACAAAAAGGAGAACTGGATAAAAGCAAACCCGATTCTCGAATATGACGAGGATGCACTGGAGAATCTCGTTCCGGTTGCGAATACTGCCCGTGATATGGGCGGGGAGGATTTGCGAGATTTCCTCGTTAAGCAGTTAAACATGTGGATGCAGTGGTCAAACGCACTGTACATCAAGGACATTAAAGACTGGAAACGATGTGCAGCATTGCGAACGCTCAAGGATTTCAGAGGCTCAAAATGCTATGTCGGAGTTGACCTGTCGTCCGGAGGCGACTTGACATCAATCGCAATCGTCATCCCGTACATGGTTGACGGTGTGAAAAAGTATTTTGTGCATACTCACTCATTCATACCTGCGAGCAGAGTGGACGAGCATATCAAGACGGACAAAGTTCCGTATGATGTATGGATTTCAAAAGGTCTCGTGACAGTCACGGAGACACTGGGAGGAATAAAGACAGATTACAAGTACATCATCAAGTACCTTGAGGATTTAATCAAACAGAATGATTTGAAACCTCAACTTGTGTGTTATGACCCACACAACGCATCTGCGTTCCTGTCAGACCTTGAGGCACTGGGATTCGATTCTGTGGCAATTACACAGACAGCAAAGGAACTCAATGACGCAACAGTTGATTTCAGACTGGAGATAAAAGCAGGAAACGTCGTGATTGAGGGAACAGAAGTCGGAAAAGGCAAGGTTGTTCCGTTTGATGAACTGCTGACGTGGTCGATTGCAAACGCAAAGACTATCTCGAACAGTTACGGTGAAATCAAAATCGACAAGGCACTCGACGAGGACAGAATCGACCCGATTGACGCAATCATCGACGCATGGAAAGCAGCAATGAAAGAGGAGTACAAGCCGGACACAAATGAGGTTGTGAATGAATGGCTTGAAATGTATGAGAAATACATGGGGAAAGGCGGTGAGAAAGAATGAACCCATTTAGAAAAATAGCAAACAGTTTGATGAACTGGTGGAAAGGTGAAACTGCACCGGAGGTCAGTGATTCAACGGAACTGACAGGCGGGGTGATGACGCTCAACTCACCGTCATTCCTTGAGAGCATGGGTTTGAGCAGGAGGAGAAAGACAACATCAGAGGTGACATATTTCACATGTCTCAAGATGCTGTCGGAAACTCTTGCGAAAATGCCTATCAAATATTATCAGAGAACGGACAAAGGAATCATTGAGGCAGAACAGACGGACACGTCGAGACTGCTGACCAAGAGACCGAACCCGTTCATGACACCGACGGTATTTTGGAACACAGTGGAAATCAACCGCAATCACTACGGGAACGCTTATGTGTACATAAGAAAGAAATTCATCCGGAAGAAATACGGAGGAGAGGTCAAAATTCTTGACCTGTGGGTGATGCAGTCGAATTGTGTTCAGATTGTTGTGGATGATGCAGGCATATTCGCAGGAAAAGGACGCTTGTGGTATGTCTACACAGACCCGACATCCGGAAGTCAGTATGTATTTGACACGAGTGAGGTCATGCACTTCAAAACATCATTCAGTTTTGACGGTGTGACAGGTTTACCAGTTCAGCAGATTCTCCGTGACACGATTTCCGGAGCATCAGCGTCACAGAGATATATGAACAGCCTATATGAGAGCGGACTGACAGCAAAAGCGACGCTTGAATATACGGGAGAGTTGAATGATAAAGCGAAAGAGGCACTTGTGAAGTCGTTCGAGGATTTTGGCAGCGGAGCGAGGAACACAGGGAAAATCATTCCCGTACCGTTAGGGATGAAACTGACACCACTCGACATCAAATTGTCAGATTCACAGTTCTTTGAATTGAAAAAATACACTGCATTGCAGATCGCAGCAGCGTTCGGTGTGAAACCGAATCAAATCAACGACTATTCAAAGTCGTCCTATGCGAACAGTGAGTTGCAGCAGTTGTCTTTTTACGTTGATACAGAACTGTTCGTCATCAAGCAGTATGAGGAAGAAATCAACTATAAAATGCTGACGGACGAGGAACAGGATGACGGTTTTTATTACAAATACAATGAAAAAGTTCTTTTCCGGACAGATTCAAAGACACAAATGGAATACCTGAAAAACGGTGTCAGTGGCTCAATCATGAAACCGAATGAGGCACGACGCAAACTTGACCTCCCCGATGGAGAGGGTGGCGACACTTTACTTGCAAATGGCAGCATCGTTCCGCTGACAATGGCAGGAGCAGCATATCAGAAAGGTCAAATCGAGCAAGAGGAGACCGAAAAACCGGAGCAACCGGAGGAAGAAACAGAGCCGGACACAGAGCAGCCGGACACAACAGGACAACCGGACGAAACCGACGAGGCAGAGGACGAGGAAGAACAGGAGGGAGGTGAATAATCATGGCAAAGAAAAGACGTTTTGATTTCACAAAAAAGAATAAACGCAGCGGAAAAGTTGAAAATGTCGGCTATTTGGATTTGGAACAGGACGAGGAACAGAGCAGATGTTCCTTGTATTTCTACGGTGACATTGTATCAGCAACATGGGAATCCATGTGGTTCGAGGAGGACAGATGCCCGCAGGACATCGCAGATTTCCTCAACCAGTTGGATGGATATGAGGACATCGACATCTATTTCAATTCCGGTGGCGGTGATGTATTCGCAGGACTGGCAATCTATAACCAGTTGAAACGATACTCCGGACACAAAGTCGGATATGTTGATGGAATGGCTGCGTCAATCGCATCTGTCATCATGTTCGCATGTGATGAACTGCATTTTGCGACAGGAGCACAGGCGATGATTCACAAGCCTTTATGTATGGCATGGGGCAACGCAGACGATTTCAAAGAGGTCATCAAACAACTTGATTTATGCGAGGATTCAATTCTCGACGTTTACGAGGAACACTTGAAAGAGGGTGTGACGAGAGACAAAATCAAGTCTTTCATGGCGAAAGAAAAGTGGTTCAGCGGTGCAGAACTGGCAGAGTATTTCGACGTTTTGATTGATGAAAAGGCAGCAGTCGCAGCGTGTGCATCAGATTATTTTGAAAAATACAACCATGTTCCGGAGAGCATCAAAGGAACAGCCACAAAGGACATTGTCGATGCGGTGCTTGCGGAACTGGAGAACAGGAACAATGCAGCAGCAGAGGCAGAGAAACAGAGAATCGAGGCAGAAAAGCAGGATATTCTTGCAGACCTCGACATGTATGGAATTTAAGAAAGAGAGGACATGATTCATGAACAAGGAAATGCAGAAACTGTTGAAAGCAATCAACGACAAAAAGAATGAGGTCAAGAGCCTTGTGAACGATGGAAAACTCGACAAGGCAAAGGCAGCAAAAGAGGAACTCAAAGAGTTACAGGAAAAGTTTGACCTCCTGTTCGATTTGGACGAGGAGGAACATGAGGAGATCGAGGACAAGGTGGCGACGGGAACAGCAAAGACCATCGGGGCAAAAGCAGACAAGAAAAACCTCGTGAAAGCGTTCGTCAATATCGTCAAGTGCGGATTCTTAAAGAGAGAACCGGACGAGGGAGATGTCAAGGTGTACAAGGATGCGTTAAGCACAGACACCACAAAGGGAGACGATGATGAAATGGGAATCGGTGTCACCGTTCCGGAGGACATCAGAACAGACATCATCGAGTTAAGACGTTCAGAGGACAATCTGGAGCAGTATGTCAATGTGGAGGGAGTGACCACAAAGAGCGGTTCTCGAAACATTGAGGTCGATGCAGATTCCACTCCGTTCGATAATGTGGACGAGGAGGCGGATTTTCCCGACATGGATGAGCCGAAGTTCAAAAAGATTGTGTATGCAATCAAGAAAAAAGGTGGCATCTTAAAAATCACCGCAGAACTGTTTGAGGACACCGCAGCCAATGTCATGGCATACATCAACAAATGGATTGCCAAGAAAACAAAGGCGACAAGAAATGCGATGATTCTCAAGGTTGCGGACGAGATGACAAAGGGAAAAGAGGTTGTGATTTCCACAATCGACAGCCTCAAGGACGTGTTCAACGTGGGTCTCGACCCTGCTATCACAACCGGAGCAATGGTCATCGCAAATCAGAACGGGTACAACTATCTCGACAAGTTAAAGGATAAGGATGGAAAGTACATTTTGCAGCCGAATCCTACACAGCCGACACAGATGATGTTGTTCGGTAAATATCCGATTGTCAAGGTGTCAAACAGGACTGTGAAATCTGAACCAGTGTACTCACCTGCGTTCACAATCTCCGGTAGCAAATTAGCAATCGACGGAACAACCACAGCAATCGACGCATCAGCAACGTCCGACGTAACAGCATGGAAAGTCGTGAAAGGAAAGTATGTTGTAACTTGCAAAGGACAGGAGCAGGAAACGACAGTCGATGCAAAGGTGTCCGCATACAAGCATCCTGTGTATATGGGCGACTTAAAAGAGGCTATCACATTATTTGACAGAAATGTCATCACAATCGACATGAACGACAAGGCAGCAGGTTTGTGGGAGAAAGACATGACCGGAATCAAGGTTCGTGACCGTTTCGACGTGCAGCCTGTTGATGATGGAGCAATCATCAAAGGCAACATCACGGAAGTTGTGCAGGGATAAGAAATGCAGCAGGGCGGGAACACCCGCCCTGCGATTGAAAGCAGGTGAATGAAATGACGGACGAGGAAAAGAAAGAGTATAGAGACAAACTGGTTGAGGACTGCATGAAATACAATCACATCGACTATGACGACGACAAGGACATTGTCGAGACTATGGTTGAGGCGATTGCATCAGAGGAATTGATGGAACTGATTCCGAATTTCGGCCCATACAATTTGACCGCCCGTCAGAGATTGCTTGTATATTCTTTCGTCAAGGAATTGTATGACCACAGGGAGAAGTATAAGAACGGTACACAGCAACTCACAAATGCGGTCTCAACCATGCTACTCAATGAAAAGTATGGAGGGAGCAGTGAATGACCGGACGGGTGAAAATAATCAGAGTGACCACAGAAATCAAGGAGGGCAGGAAAGAACCGACCACAGAGGTGTTTTATGAGTGTTGGTGCGATGTTCAGAGTTTGGGAACAAATGAGAAATACACAGCACTGCAAGCAGGTCTTGAGAACACCATTGTTTTCAAGGTTCGGAATTGCAAGCGGATGAAAGAGGTCAGAAAGAAAATGAAAGAGTTCTATGCAGAGTATGACGGAACACGATTCGACATCTATGACGCATCACCGATGTTCACAGATAACGGATGGGTGCTTGTGAAATGTCGTGCGGTTGCATAGGTGTCACATTCTGACACGGAGGTGAGGACATGAAAATTGACATTGAGTTCAAAGGACTGGAGGAACTGGTAAAAGCGTTTGAAAGTGCTGCATCGGATGAAGATATTGCACAGGTAAATAAAACGATCGCTGAAAAAGGAGAACCAGTTGTGCAGAGAATCATGTCCGGAAAAATCCCAAAGTCAAAGGACATCAAAAAAAGTGGGCGAGGGTTCGGTTCAAAATCATCAGTGTCCGCACATGCAGCAGATGAAATCCCTATCGGGAAAGTAAAGGTGAACGGTACGGGAGCGACAGCAGATGTCGGATGGGAAAAGAACACACAGGACGAGGGCGGTCATTTCTACGTCCGTTTTATTAACTGGGGAACGATTTACAGACCGCCACAAGAGTTTATATATGCAACAGGCAGGGAGGCAGATGCAGAACTGCAAAAGATAGCAGAACAGGAATATCAAGCGTATTTAGACAGGACAGTGGGGTGATAAGCATGGACAGCAGTCCGGACATCATAAAAGACGCATCAGACGTACTCAAGCCGATAGAGGACAGAGGAATCACCGTGATGCAGGGGTGGTATGACAAAGACCTCAACAAATGTCATGTGACATTGTGGGATTTGGGCGAAACCGATGATAATTTTTCGGATGATGATGCGGAGGGAGTGACACTTTCCTTGCAAGTCACCATTTTCTCAAAGGAGGACGAGGTGGAACTGGCAAGGGAAATCAAGTCTCTCATGAAAGAGAATGGGTTCTCATTCGAGGGGAGAAACGGAGACGATTCAAAACCGGAGGATGGAATCTATATGAAAGCACAGCGATTCACAAAATATTATGAAAGCGAGGAAAAATCATGAGCGAAACAGTAACACAGGTAAATGAAACCACACAGCAGATTGTAAGGAGTAGAACTTGCGGTCTGAAAGATTTCTACATCGCACTGGTGCAGAGCAATACTGCAACAGCATACACAGCCGGAACTCCGGTGAAATTAGCGAGGGCAATCAAAGCGAAAATTGATGAAAAGTGGACAAGTGAGAAAATCTACTCCGACGATAACACCGAGGAGGTCATCACCTCATACGAGGGAACAGATGTCGAACTGGAGATCAATGCTCTTGCACCGCAGGACAGAGTGATTCTGTTCGGGCAGTTGTACGAGAAAGGATTCTTGAGAAAGTCGTCTGACGACAGAGCACCGGAGGTCGCTGTCGGATGGAGAGAAAGAAAACTCAACGGGAAATATGAGTTCAAGTGGCTTTATGTCGGAAAGTTTGCAGAGGGTATCAGCGAGGAGGCAAGCACTAAAGAGGGAAAACTGTCACCTACAACCAAGAGCATCAAGGGCAGTTTCTACGAGCGTAGCATCGACAATCTGTATGAGGTATCTGTTGATGAATCCAACCTTGTAGCAGAGGACACGGATGCAGCAACAGCAATCAAAGACTGGTTCTCAAAAGTGCAGGAAGCACCGGACGCAGCAGCGTAAAACAAGAGAGGATATAACAGGAGGATAATTCAATGAATAGAAAAATTATCGTGAATCATAAAGAGTTCAAAATGGAGAAAATGTCTGCGGACACATACATGGAATATCTCGAACTTGCAGAACAGATTGACGCTGCGACATCCGAGAGAGCGTCAAAAAGATACTCACGACAGGAAATTGAGGCGATGATGTTGTTCATCTGCAAAGCATACGGAAATCAGTTCACGGTTGACGAGTTAAAGGACGCAGAGAGCGGACTGGATGCAGCAGGAATCGTCATCGAGTTCAACATGATTGACATGGGAATCGCAGAGGAAATGAACAAGAGAATGGACAAGATGATGAAAAATTTTCAGAGTGGCAAGTGATTCCGGAAATAACAATCACTTGCAGCACAGGAAAAGTATTCATCAATAACATAACGGTTGAGCAGTACAAGAAATATGCTGCACTCATGGAGAAAAACGGTTCGGACAAAATAACGGATGCACTGTTTTTCAACAAAAGAATTATTCAAGAGATATTTGGAAACAGGATGTCTCTCGATGAACTGGGTGAGGTGGATGTCATTGAATTTCTGACAGCATCAAAGGGGATTCATTTCATCATGCAGGATATTGTTTCCGATGCGTTGCTGAACATTGTCGAGACAGAGCCAATCGAAAGAGAGACATCTGCGTTCGACGAATATGACCGTGAGAATGGGTATGAGGACGAGGAGCAGGAAGAACAGAACACATGGAAGATATGCGGAGAAATCGTTGACCGTGTGACAAAAATTGCGATTCGGCTCATGCGGGAATCATACGGGCAGTGCATGAAAGAAAATATCATTGAACTGCTGAAATATCTGAAATTTGAACTTGAAACGGTGAACGAGAACACATAACACAGAGAGGAGGAGAACCGATGGCACATACAAGCGTGAAGATTTCAGCAAATTCGTCTGATTATCAGTCACAAATGAAATCCGCTGCGTCACAGATGAAAGTGTTATCCAGTGAGTTCAAACTGGCACAGACGCAAGCAAAAGCGTTCGGTTCGGCAGCAGACCAACTCAAGGCGAAAGCCGAGAGCCTCACTCAAAAAATCACTCTGCAAAAGAATATCGTTCAATTAAACAGTGAGCAACAAGCAAAACTCACACAGAAACTTTCAGACCAAAAGACAAAGCAGGAGGAATTGAAAACAAAGGTCGAGGCAGCAAAGAAAGCCTATGAGGATTCAACAAAGGCGACCGGAGCAAATTCAGAGCAGTCAAAGGCACTGAAAGAGGAACTCGACAAACTGGAGCAGGAATTTAAGGCAAACGAGACAGCAATCGGAAAGACGGAGACTGCTCTTGCAAATCAGACCACAAAGACGAACGCATCAAAAGCATCACTCGTCGAGATGGAATCTGAACTCGAAAAAGTAAACAAGGAACTGAAAAATCATAAACTGAATGAATTTGCAAGCGGTTGTGACAAAGCAGGACAAAAGATGGAGAGTTTCGGAAAGAAAATGTCCGTCGTTTCTGCGGGAATTGCTGCAATAGGAGCAGCATCAATCGCAGCGTTCAAGGAACTCGACGAGGGATATGACACGATAGTGACAAAGACCGGAGCAACCGGAGAGGCACTGGAGGGATTGACCGCATCTGCGGACAATGTTTTCGGAAGTATGCCGGAGGACATGTCAACGGTCGGAGAGGCTATCGGTGAAGTAAACACGAGATTTCATTCGACAGGAGAGGAACTGGAGAGCCTGTCAACGCAATTCATTCAGTTTTCGAGCATAAACGGAACGAATGTGACACAGTCTGTTGACCAAGTGGACAAAATCATGAAAGCGTGGAACATAGACACATCACAGACGGGGAATCTGTTGGGATTGCTGACATCAAAAGCACAGGAGACAGGAATTTCCGTTGACAAACTCGAAAGTTATGTACTGGATAACAATTCAGCGTTCAAAGAGATGGGGTTGTCATTACCACAAGCAATCAATTTGATGGCTCAATTCGATGCGAACGGTGTTGATTCTACGACAGCACTGGCAGGACTGAAAAAGGCATTGCAGAACGCAACAGCCGAGGGAAAGTCAATGGATGTCGCACTGGAGGAGACAATCGGCAGCATTAAGAACGCAAAGACGGACACAGAGGCTTTACAGATTGCGACAGAACTGTTCGGGAAAAAGGGTGCTGCGGAAATGGCGACAGCAATCCGAGAGAACAGAATTGACCTCACAAGCCTGTCATCCTCAATGTCAGAATATGGAACGACGGTCGAGGACACATACAACGGAACACTCGACCCGATTGATAATGCAACAATAGCGATGAACAATGCAAAACTGGCATTGTCAACACTGGCGACAACAGCACAGACCGCAGCAGCACCAGTCATCGAAAAGGTGACGACAAAGATTCAAGAACTGACAAAGTGGTTCACCTCTCTTGACGAGGGGCAACAGCAGACAATCATCAAGGTCGGTCTTGTGGTGGCTGCGGTGGGTCCTTTAGCAATCGGATTCGGAAAAGTAGCACAGGGAATATCGACGACGGTGAAAACAGGTCAACAGTTTGCATCGTTTGTCGGAGGAATCATCGCAAAGATAACAGCCAAGACAGCAGCAACCGCAGCAGGAACAGCAGCAGACACAGCAGGGGCAGCAGCGGAGGCAGCACATACCGCAGCAACAGCGACAGCGACCGGAGTGACTGGAGGAATGACGGTGGCACAGACCGCCCTCAATGCAGTCATGAATCTGTGTCCGATTATTTTAATTGTGACACTGATTGCAGGACTGATCGCAGCAGGAATCGCTTTATATAAAAACTGGGATAAGGTCAAAGAAAAATTATCCGAGTTGTGGAGTAACGTCAAGGAGAAATTCAACGCAATCAAGGAAACCATAACGGGAGCGTTCTCGAAAGCAAAAGAGGCGGTCACGAATAAGGTGAACGAGATAAAAGATTCGGTTGCGAATAGTGCAGTCGGACAAGCAGCGACAAAGACGTTTTCAGCGGTGAAAAATACTGTCACAAAGTTCATGGGGGCAGCAGTTGACACCGCAAAGGAGAAACTGGGGAACATGAAAACCGCCTATGAGGAAAACGGGGGCGGTATTAAAGGAGTAGTTGCAGCAGGATGGGAGGGAATCAAAGGCTATTACACAGCCGGATTCACGTTCGTTGATAATCTGTCGGGAGGAAAACTGACAGAAATCAAGACAAAATTCTCCGAAAAGACATCGGAAATCAAGACGAAAGTCTCCGAGGGTTGGGAGAATATGAAAACGACGGTCACATCCAAGATGACCGAGTGGAAAACAAACGCATCAAATAAACTGACGGAAATCAGAACCGATTTCACGACGAAGATTTCCGGAATACAGTCCTATGTGTCAACCGGATGGTCTCACATGAAATCGACGATTTCAACGACGATGCAGCAGTGGAACACAGATGCGAGCAACAAACTCCTGTCACTCAAGAACGATTTTACAAACAAGGTCGAGAGCGTAAAACAGGGATGGTCAACGAGGTTTACAAACATCAAGGACACAGCGACGAATCTCATGGAGACCGCAAAGACCAATGTTTCCACAAAACTGGAAAATATGAAATCTGCCTATAACGAAAAAGGCGGGGGCATGAAAGGAATTGTGTCGGCTACATTCACAGGCATCAAGGACACGATGAACTCACTCATGTCCACAGCGAACACGTTGACAGGTGGAAAACTCGACAGCATCAAGTCATCTTTCTCGACAAAATTGAACGGTGCTCTTTCAACGGTCGGTTCAGTCATGGAGAGCATACGAGCAAAATTCAGCGAAAAGATGGAATCCGCAAAGACAGCGGTCTCAAATGCTATCGACAGAATCAAGGGATTTTTCAATTTTGAGTGGTCATTGCCACATTTGAAAATGCCACATTTTAGTATATCCGGTTCGTTCAGTCTGAACCCTCCATCTGTACCGTCATTCGGTGTTGAATGGTACAAAACAGGAGGAATCATGACAAGTCCGACAGTGTTCGGAATGAATGGAACGAGGCTCATGGTCGGAGGAGAGGCAGGAGCAGAGGCAATCTTGCCACTTGCAGAGTTCTACACAGAATTGAACTCAATGCTTGACCGAAAGCTGAAAGCGATCAATCAGAATGTGAACGCTTTTATCGAGGTTCACAACTATATTGACGGAGACGAAGTGGCAAGCAGAACGACCGAAAAGGTCAGTGATAATCTTGCAATAGCAACAAAAAAACGGAGGTGAGGACATGAAAATTGACAGCATAGACATTCGGTCATTCGATGCAAAGCAGTTGACAGTTGATTTCGAGCCTCCACAGACGGGGGTGACGGTGGAGATGTTCGACGGGGCATTGATACCGTCGGAATCCGAAACATACACACCATTGTCCGGACTGACAGTGACAGTCCTGTTCAGAGGAAAAGACAGAGACGAGGTTCAAAAACATGTCAGTGATTTCAATGCAGAGTTGCAGAAAGGTGTTGTCCTTACACTGGACGGGTACAGTCGCCATTTTAAGGCATATATGACGGGGAACTCGTTGAGCAAGACAATAACGAAAACACGGTACACAGCAGAGTTCAAATTCACGGGGTACTGGTTCAGCGACGAAGTGAGTTTGAACTGGCAGGGAGCGTATGAGGCAATATTTGAGGCACAGGGAAACAGGGCGACACCGTGCAGACTGACAATCACAGCAGCGGAGTACATTGAGCAGTTAAGAATCAACGGTCTTTCCTGCGGTGAAATTATTATCGACACGATTCCGAGAGGAGCAACCGTCATCATTGACGGAGAAACAGGATTCGCAACGATGGACGGAGAGAACAAGTTCAAGGATGTGTCATTGATGGAATTTCCGTATCTCACAACAGGGCAGGAAAAGGAACATCATCTCATTTTCTCTGACAATAACGCACTTGTCACATTGCAGTATAAACCTATGTGGTTATAGGAGGCGGTCAGATGGATTTGTACAATGATTCACACGAAAAGGTGTGTATTTTATCCGGAATAAAAGAAACGTGCATCACAAGCACTCTCAAGACTGGAGATAAGGAAATCACATTCGAGTTCCGAAAGACAAACAGGTATGCAGCGGACATCAAAGAGGAGGGATATATCAGAACCGACACGGACGAATTTGTTATCAAGCAGGTCGAGCCGAGCGGGGAATGGTACAAATGCACCGGAACATTGAACGTCGAGGAACTGGAGGGCAAACAATATCCGCAGGGATTCGAGACTGTGGAAAAGACGGTCGATGAATGTCTAACAGAGGCAATCGACGGAACTGGATGGAAAGTCATCCGGTGCGATGTTTCCAAAAAGAGAACAATCCGGATAGAGCAGAACTGTTCTGCATGGGATGTCGCTCAACAGGCAATTACAACGTATAGATGCGAGATGGTGTTCGATTCTCTGAACAAGGGAATTTCGGTATATGAGAAATACGGAGAGGACAGAGGAGCATATTTCATTGAACGTCTGAACCTCAAGCGGTTGCAGGTGCAGTCAAACTCATACGACTTTGCAACAAGGCTCATTCCGATAGGGAAAGATGGATTGATGCTGAATATCGACGGGAAAAATTATGTTGAGAATCACCAGTATTCAAAGAAAGTGAAAACGATGACGTGGAAAGATGAAAGATACACGGATGCGGAATCACTGAAAGAGGATGCGGAGGCGAAACTGGACGAACTTTCCAAACCATACAGGTCGTACACAGCAGAAATCATCAATCTTGTTGAGGCAGTGCAGGACGAGGAGAAAAAAGAACAGTACAAAGAGGTGTTCAGTATAGCACTGGGAGACACGGTGCTGCTGATCTCCAAGTCAACGGGAATCCGTGAGAGCCACAGGATTGTGAAATTCTATGAATACCCGTTGACGAAAGAAAAGAACAAGGTCGAACTGGCAAACACAAGACTGTCATTCGAGGAGGTTCAGAGAACCGAGCAAGAATTGTCATGAGGAGGTGAGAAAATTGGAAATCATTAGACACATCAAAGTGGATTTGTATGGAGACACACAGCATTTTGCAGTTGCAGCGAAACAGATGGATATGGGAACACGGTACATCGGAGTGACGCTCATGGAGGACGGTGTCGTGTATGAGATACCGGACAATGTGGAGGTCATTATCAACATGACCAAACCGGACAAGACACACGTTCACAACGATGGAGAAAAGTCCGGAAATGAGGCTCTCATTCCTCTCACAAGAGGCATGTTGCAGGTTCACGGAACAGCATTGTGTGAGGTGCAGTTGTATCAAAATGGTGCATTGCTGACGAGTGCGACGTTTGAGATGGAGATTTTTCCGTCACAGCGGGATGAATCGGAAATCATTCACTCCGGAGAATATACAAGACTGGAGAACACCATTGCAGCAGCGAGAGAGGCTCTGCAAATCGCACAGGACACACAGAACACCATTGATGCAGCAGAGGCGGTCAGACAGGCACAGGAGCGGTTGAGAGAGGCTGCTGAAAAGGCAAGAGAAATCAAAGAGAGCCGGAGAGAGGATGACACCGCAAAGGCGATTGCAAAATGTGTCGAGGCGATGGAGGCAGCAATCGAGCAGACAAAGAAATGTCTGACAGCGACCGAGGAGGCAAACAAAATCATCATCAGTCAGTCCGGTCTTGATGCGATACTGGCAGCAGTCAAAGACTATTATGAACGCATCAGAGAACTTGAGACGGACATCAACATCAATGTGGATGGAGGAACACCAAAATCAACCGACCTCCTGCTTGTCAAGGGAGGAACACCGTTCACGACCGATTATGACAAGTACATCGCAGGAACGTCACACACAATTTGAGAAAGAGGTGAAAAAGAATGGCAACAGCAACAATCACTCTGAAAAAGGGAACGACCGCAGAGTGGACGGAGAGCAAGAGGGTTCTCGATGATGGAGAACTGGGTCTCGAAACCACGACAAGCGGTCACAGAATCATCCGAATCGGTAACGGTTCGACCGAGTTCATGAGCCTCCCTGTCGCATTTGACATCGAGGAGGTCAGAGAAATCAAGACCGGAATGGACGAAGATGCAAAAACGTACTATGACGACATGGTCAAAAAGGGAACGGAGTTGCTTGCAGAAATGAAAGCACTGGCAACGACTGTCGAACTGGAGGACGATGCGACACAAATCAAGTATCGAATGGGTATCTCAAACGGTACGTTGTATTTTGAGGAAATCACAAAGGAGGCAAGTGAATAATGGCAGCAGGTGACAGAATATTCATGGCGAAAGAATCCACGTCGCAGGAGATTCTTTCCAACACAAAGAAAATTATCGAGGACGCAAAAGCAAAACCGAAAAGATACGGAATGAGAATCAACCTCCTCGACAGCAATCCGGCAACCCGTGTCAAATATCTTTATGATGCGGTTGGAATGACACCCGCAGGAATGAATTTCGCAGGAGGCGGGTTCGATTATGGAGACTGGGGAGATATTTGGTTCGTAAAGAAAAACCGTCCGGTCATGGTAAGAACTGACGGAACGGTTGACTATGAACTGAATCATGAAAACCATGCTCTCAAGCTGAACGGAGGAGCATCGGACATCACAAAAACATCATACGGTGGAAATGCAATGTCCGAGATTCCTCTGATTTGGGTCAAGAGATGGACACAGAACAATTATCATTTTGTTGTGTTCTGTGAGGAGCAGTACGATGACACATACAAAGCATACGCACACACCGACGCAGACGGAAATGTCCTGCCTGTGACATATTTCCCGATGTACGAGGGTTCGGTTGTCAACAACAGGATGCGTTCACTCTCCGGTCTCACACCGACAGCGTCCATGACAGACGAGCAGGAGACGACCGCAGCAAAGCAGAACGGTGACAGATGGGATAAACAGTCATTTTCTGAAATCAACCTCATGTATGAAATGTGTACGATGATTACATGTAGCACCAACTCACAAGGCAAGTTTGGAAACGGAAACAGTCAGTCCGACAATTTCTTGCAGACCGGAACACTCAACGGAAAAGGACAGTTTTTCGGTTATACATCGACCACACAGGCAGTCAAAGTATTTTACTGCGAGAACTTCTTTGCGAACTACTGGAAACGTTTGAGAGGTCTGCTGCTTATCAACGGAGTGTATCATGTGAAAGCAGTTCCTCCGTACAACTCAACAGGTGCGGGGTACACAAACACAGGACTGACACCGTCCGGAACATCCGGAGGCTACTGTTCAAGAATGGAAATGGCATCCGACATCGGAAGAATCCCGACCGTTGCATCCGGAAGTGAGACCACATACGAATGTGATGGGTTATGGTTCAACAATACGATCGTTGCAGTTGCCCTGTTCGGTGGCGGCCGTGGCTACGGGTCGAGGTGCGGTTTGTCGTGCTGGCTTGTGTCCACCCCTGCGACGTACGTGAACACGATCTTCGTGGCGAGCCTTTCTTGTAAACCGCCTGTTGCTGCTGCGTAAGCAGCGAGGGGGAACGGGGGAGATACTCCCCCGCAATAAAAAGGGAGGTTCGGAGGGTTTACCCTCCGAGGTGTCCGGTATGACAAGGATTTTCCACGATGATGGAAACGGGAGGCACATCCGACACAAACAGAAAAAATTGTGATAGAATCTCCGACATGACAAAAAGATGACCTTGACATGACAGGGGAATCGGTGTGCGTCCTTGCCCTGTTCGGTGGCAACCGTGGCAACGGGTCGAAGTGCGGTTTGTCGTACTGGAATGTGAACAACCCTGCGACGAACGTGAACACGAACATCGTGGCGAGCCAATCTTATCAAATTATGGAGCATTTAACCAAAAGCACACCTTTTTCCTACACCGCAGGGTGTTGAAATACACCTAACCAGTGGAAATGATACCGATGCAGGCAGGGTCGAGTAAGAATATCAGAAAGACCTTGAGGTGATAAGAAAGATGGGAAAGAAATCCGTCAATAACCTGTACAAGCCTATGTTAGAACATAGCAATGTTGAGCAAAAATTTCATAAAGCAGCAAAGGGCAAGACAGAGCGTCCGGACGTTGCGGTGATATTAGAGCCGACCAACATTCAGAGACATGTCAAGAACGTCGTCGAGCAACTTGAGAACACTGCACCGGAGGGGTACGACGTACCACATCCGGAAAAGGCATGGAAACCATCAAGACACGGGAAAGTCTGTATCAACGAGGGAACGAGCAGAAAAGTGAGAATGATTGAGAAACCTCGATACAATTATGAGCAGGTGATTCACCACATTGTCGTCTCTGCGTGTTATGACATTTTCATGAAAGGGATGTATGAGTTCTCATGTGGGAGCGTACCGAACAGGGGTGCTCATTATGGGAAAAAAGTACATCGAGAGGTGGATTCAGCGAGACAAAAAGAACTGCAAATATGTTCTCAAGATGGATATTCGACACTTTTTCGAGAGTGTTGACCATGATGTCTTGAAAGCGTGGCTCAAGAAGAAAATCAGAGACGAGAGAATGTTGTACATCCTCGAACTGATAATTGACGGGAGCGAGGTCGGGTTGCCTTTAGGGTTTTACACATCGCAGTGGTTGTCAAATTTCATGTTGCAGCCTCTCGACCATTTCATCAAAGAACAGTTGAAAGCGGTGCATTATATCCGGTATATGGATGATATGGTGGTGTTCGGAAAGAACAAAAAGGAACTCCACAGGATGCAGCAGGAGATTGAGAGATTCTTGAGAGAAAAGTTCAACTTGCAGATGAAAGGAAACTGGCAGGTGTTCCGGTTCGATTACACAGAGAAAAAGACCGGAAAGAGAAAAGGGAGACCACTCGATTTCATGGGATTCCAGTTCTATCACGACAAGACGATTCTGCGGGAAAGCATCATGTTGAGTTGCACACGGAAAGTCAACCGTGTCGCAAAGAAAGAGAAAATCACATGGTACGATGCAACCGCAATTCTGTCATACATGGGTTACTTGAGCAATACAGACACATACGACATGTACCTGCAAAGGGTCAAGCCTTATGTGAATGTTAAGAAATTAAAGAAAATAGTTAGCAAACATTCAAAGCGAAAGGAGCGAGAAAAACATGAAAGAATGGAGAGAAGTGTTCGGAACGGAGGCAGAACAGCCGGAGGAGTTCGACACAACAGCGTCACCGACAACGGTATATCAGAGACGCAATATCAAGAAAGCAACGAAAGAGGATGCAGACGGAAAGAAAATCACCGGATGGCAGCGAGAGGAGCGTGAAATGTCACGGGAGGAATATGACAGATTGACGCTCATGCAGGAGGTTGTTGCATCCAACACAACAGGAATCGTTGAATCCGTGACACAGTTTCAGAAAGATGCAGTCATCGACGAATACACACAACAGTTGATTGAGGAGGGGTTGATTTAATATGAAAATGCTTGTCGAAAGTCTGAAAAGAATGTACAAGAAAGGCACTCTCACCGAGGAACAGATCGCAGAGCGTGTCACAAAAGGAAGTATTTCAGCGGGGGAATATGAATACATCACGGGAGAAAAATATTCCGGTGGTGAGGCAAAATGACACCGCTTGAAATAATATCACGGTTGTGCGAGATAACGGAGGAGTTGTCCGGAATCGTGAAAAAGCAGCAAGAAATGATTGAACGCTCAAAAGTGGAGGAGGGGGTCAAAGAGGAACTCCGGAACATGGTCAATGAGGCAGACGGGAAACTGGATGTCCTTGAGTACCACATGAGACGATACTGCGACACCGACGACGTGGGAGCGTTCGGAAAGGAGCAGCCGAGTGACGATTGAACTCTCATTGTTGTTGAGCGGGATTTCCGTCGCATTTGCAATCTTTTTCGGGATTTCCAATAAAAAGCGGAATGACAAAAAGGATGCAGAGCAGGAGACGGAGGAACGTGCGACAGCGAACACACTCATGATGACAAAACTGGAGAACATTGCCGACGATGTCAAAGACATCAAACGTGACTACAAAGAGACACGGGCAGAGGTGCAGGATTTACACGACAGGGTTCTCATAGTTGAGCAGTCATTGAAATCGTATCACAAGAGACTGGACGGGATGAATTTGAACATTAAGACCGACCAATAACAGGAGGGCGGGAACAGGCAAGAATCAACCACATAAAGGAGGCAACAAGTGAACAAAAGCAGGATGACGAACGCAGAGCGTCGCATGTATTTCCGGCATAAAAGAAAATTGTACCGGATAGAACAGCGGGCAGCAAAGCGGAAAAACAAAGTCTCCGGTCAGTTCATGAATCGTGTTGTTATCTGTATGATTCTTGCAGCATTTATCTACACAGTTGTGGCGATTATAGTGTTTGTGAGAGTGGGTGCTGAACCATCAACATTGACAGAGAATGTATTTCGATTCCTGTCAGTGGAGGGCGGTGCGATGGCACTCATTAAGTCAGTAAAGACGGTTACAAAGAAAGATACAGGAAAACAGCACGAGAACGAACCGGATGACATCAATGCAGACAATAATGAGGAGGTGCAGGGATGAAATTCATCGTTGAAAATTGGTTTGTTATCGTGGCAATAGCAGCAGTGGGAGGCTCTATCGGGTACGCAATTTATTCTTTTGTGAAAATGCCATCTGATAAGCAGTTGAACAAGGTCAGAGAGTGGCTCTTGTATGCGGTGACAAAAGCAGAAAAGGAACTGGGAGCAGGAACAGGAAAACTCAAACTCCGGTATGTGTACGACATGTTTGTGGCAAGGTTTGAGTGGCTTGCAAAGGTCATCACATTCGACATGTTCAGCATGATGGTGGACGAGGCTCTTGAGCAAATGAGAACGATGCTTGACAGCAATGAGGCGGTGCAGAAACTCATTGCGAACGAGGCAGGTGAGGGCAGTGAGTGAAATTGAGATTTTCATGTCACAGCACTGGAGCACGATGGTGACGGTGTACATCATCGGGGCAGCAGTTACATTCGTTTTGACGTTTGTTATTTTTTGGATGCTTGAAAGGCAGTCCGAAAAAGAGGAGCGGGAAAAAGAGTTGTTTCCGGAATACTACGAGGAACAGGAAACGAAACAGGACAGAATCATGGTCAAACTGACATTTTTCATTTTGTCGGTATTGGTGGCGGTGATATGGATAGGAGTTCCGTTCATACTGGCTTTTATATTCATTATGTCAGTGATAGATGATTCCGGAGATAAGAAACAAAAGGAGGAAAAGAAATGATTTCAAATTGCGGACACGACGAGAGAGGAAAATATTCCGGAGGAAAAGCCGGAGATCAGACGGGAACAGAGTGGCAGGTTATAAACTGGTATAACAGACCGTGGAAATGCGTTCTCCGCCATCCGGATGCAGCAACGAGAAAACTCATTGCACAGATGGCAAAGGCAGCAGCAGTCAACAATATGGTCGGATATTGTCAGTCACACAGGGGAACATTTTGGACGAACCTTGCGGATTCAAATTTCGACCCTGCTCAAATCACAGTTCCGTGCGAGGCTGACTGTTCGTCCGGTGTTGCTGCAATCGTAAAAGGTGCAGGATATAGACTGAAAAATGAGAAACTGAAAAATGTGAGTACTGCATGTTATACCGGAAACCTGCGGGCAGCACTCAAGGCAGCAGGATTCGAGGTGCTGACAGATAAAAAATATCTGACATCAGATGCGTATTTGCTTGAGGGCGACATTCTGTTGAACGATGGTGCTCATGTGGCGACGAACCTCACCAATGGAGCAAAGGCATCCGGAGGAGGTGCATCGCAGACAGTTCCAATCAATAGCAACGTGAAACTGGAGACCGCAAAAGGGTTCAACAAGAGCCTTGCAGGAACGTACAAGGTAACGGGAGCAGGAGCGTTGAATCTACGGTCGGGAGCAGGAACAGGAAAAGACAAGAAAGTCTTGACGACAATGCAGAGCGGAGAGACGTGTCAGTGTTATGGATATTACACGGATGTGTCCGGAGTGAAGTGGTTGTATGTAGCATATAAAAACGTGGTGGGATTTGCGTCGAGCAAATATCTCAAAAAGTAGCAGAGGAGGGCGAAAACATGTTATACTATTTAGGCAAAGGAACGGAGTTCAAAAAAGAGGACTGCAAGGAATACAAGACAATCGAGGGAGCGTTGAAAGCAGCAGCAAAAAACGAGGAACTGGTTGTGTGGGATGAAAACGGAAACGTCATCGGCTCACTCACGGACAATGTTCCGGAGGGAGCACTGGAGACAAATCCCGACGGTAGCGTGAACACCTACAATGCAGACGGGAACAAGGTCGGCACGATGACCGCAGAGGAACTCAAAGCAGCAACAACCCTCACCGATGAAAAGGATGCAGAGGGGCAGCAGGGCGACGCAGGAGCGTCCACAGACGACGAAAACGGAGGCACTGGAGGAAATACACCAGTAGAACCGGAAAACGGGCAGAATGGGGCAAATAGCGAGCAGGAGAACGGACAGCAGACCTCCGGCGATGGAGACGATGCAGCAGGGCAGGAGACATCCGGAGACGATGAAAGAAAAACAGAGGAACAGGTGTCCGATTCTGACACAATCTATCCGGAAAAGACCACAAGAGCGATCGTTGATTGTGATGGTGCTCTGAATCTCCGTCGTTCTGCATCATGGGGCAATGAAAGTATCTGCGGACGTGCAGTGAGAGGACAGTCGTATTATATCAAGGCAATTCACACAGTAGAGGGAAAGAAAATGCTTGAGACTATCGACGGAATTTTCCTGTCCGGTCAGCCGGAGCATGTTCGCATCATTGAGGTGTAAGTTCCGGACGGGTGTGTTATAATAAAACAACGGGAGAACTCTCCGAGTGGTTTGAGTAACACACGGGTAACTGACAAAATCCTTGAAAAGCCTTATTTTTCAAGGGTCGGAATTATGCAAGAGATAATAAAAAAGTTTATAAGAATTTCCGAAAAGCCCTTAAAACCCAGTGTTTTAGGGGCTTTCTTCATGTTTAAATATTTACGTGTTTTCATAAAAATCGGTGAATTTTTCACGGTAGCACACACGTAGCACACACGTAGCACACAAATTTAATTGACAAATTTGGAAATAGCTGATATTATGCGGACAATCTCATATTAGGCTTTTCTGTGGGGCAACTGTAAGGGTTTAAGGGGCTAAAATCGGAGCAGGACAGGGAGCCGGGCATACTAGGATATCTGGAGTATAGATAGCCTTTATTAAATGCACAAAAAAAGAGATATTCCCAGTTTATTGAGAATATCCCTTGTTTCTTATACGGTTTTATGTAACGATGCTGTATTAACCCAGCAATTTATTTACATAGGCGTATATTACTTTAAGCCATTTCAAATCATTACAATTATTTATTAGCTTTGTGATTTCTTTCTTGTAATAATCCATGTTTTTTCCCTTTCGTTTGTGGAAGTACACTATACTTTATTCTGCTTCCGTTTGACTTTCTTTCAGTGCTTTAGATGCATTCCAACAGTAATCGTGTGCAACGTCGACAAGCCACAATATTTTTTGGTAGTCGGCTAATAGCCTATAAGAAATTTCTTCGTCTTTGGGGCTGTTTTCAGGATCGCATGAAGAACCATAACTTTTTGCTTTATCCGGGGTTGGTTCGATATCCCAGCTATATGTACCTGTAAACTCTTCTAGTGCCATAAGTGCCTTTGATAAATTTACGGATGCTTCGCTGATTTTGTCAATTAATTCATATTCTTTATTGCTCATTATAAAATCTCCTTTTCTTTTTGCAGGGAGAATGTTAAAATAAACACACTCCCTTTAATTTGATTGGTCTTATTATTGGGTGTTTGGCTTTATAGTACTGCAATACTATAGAGCCTTTTTAATTGTTACAATCAATTCACATCACTCCTTTCGTTATATTTTATCTATAGCATCTATAAGGGCTTCTATCTCAAAATGCGTATATACTTGCTGGGTTACGCCTTGTCCCTTATGACCTACAATCTTTTTTATCATGCGTTCGTCTACGCCTGCTTCTGCCAGAAGAGAAACACAAGTATGCCTGCAATCATGCGGTCTATGTGCTACTCCCATTTGCTGCAGAAGTGGCTTCCAGTAGCTATCATAGTAATTGCGATAATCAAAGTGTTTCCCCTCCGGTGTGCTTATGAGATATTCGCAATCGTTCTTGTTATACCATTCTTCAAAATATGGAAGTACTTTTATGTTGATCGGAACTTTGCGGATCCCGGCTTGTGTCTTAGATGCCGTTACATCAAACCAACGTTCGGAAAGATTTACATTTTCTTTCTTTAAATCGAGTAGCTCCGATATACGCACACCGCTATATATAAGCATTAGAATAACTTTGAAATATTCGTTTGTATCTTTCCATTTCCACAGCTTTTCAATTTCTTTTCTGCTGAATGGCTGCCGGTCGTACGAATTAGGATTTCCGGCTTTCTTTATGTCGATATATGCCGCCTTGTTTCTATCTGGTGGTATAATGTCATGTATTACCGCCCATTTGCACATGAGCCCTACAAGTACTTTGTATTTTCGTAATGTAGGAAAATTTTTCCCGGAATTGTCTGCTATGTACTGGAAATCATCTAATGTCACATCTACGAAGCGTTTATTAGCAATCGGCTGTAGGAGCAGAAAAGATGCCCGATAGCCCTTTACATTGCTTTCTGATACAGTAGAAAAATGTTCTTCTGACCAACGATCATATACTTCTTGTAACGTTATTTTTGATGTACCAAGGTCAAACGGTGATCGGTTATATTCTGCCAGTGCTTCCAGGGCTGCTGCCTTTGTTTCGTAATAACCTACAGTCTTTCGCTTTTGTTTCCAGTTGCTAGTATTCGTATCTTGTAACCAACGTTCCGTTACAATAGCACGATAGGGACATCGCCTTTTACCGGACAGCTTATATACAGATCCGTAGCCATTAGGTAGTTTCATTAGTCTCACCTTCTTTTAAACCGTATAGTTGAAATAGTAATTCTTTAGCGTTTAATATTATTCGTCTATGCTCTGATAAGTTTTCCTTAAATGATTCGCATGGCAAATTATGCGATGTAAATTCTTTTATGGTTTCCAAATCTTGTTTTTCAAATTGACTATAAAGCATGATAGTATTTTTCAATTCTTCTATAGTAGGTTGATGCTTTCCATAATTTGTGTACAATGGATTTCCGTCAATAAGAGAGGCTTTTATTTGCGGAAGCAAATTTATGATAGAAGATAAAAAAATTGTATATAACTTACTGCATTCTATTGATATACCACGATTATATTTATCAACCAAACTAATGCTATCATCGTTTTCTAAAGTCTTATGGAAATCACCAAAAAAATAATAATATAAATTTTTAATAAGTTCTTTTGTTTCATTATGATTCAAAAAAAAGTCTATTATTTCTATGATATAACTGCTATATACAGTAAATTGATCTTTTTTTGCTTTTTCAAGAGTAATGATAGAATTTTCGGATAATCCTATTTTGCTATGAATATAGGTATTATCTACTTGCGTTATACTGCTTCTACCTAAAATATAATCAATAGAAACATTATAGAGATCTGCTATTTTTATAAGTTTATCGCTATTTATTGTAGGAAACAACTGGATATTATTCTTGTAATATCCGATTTCCCAAGAACGATATGTCTTAACTTCTACGCCTAATTGTCTAGCAACATATTCTTGAGTGTAGTTTTCTTTTTTTCTCAATTCTTTTAGTATTTCACCCGGATTAGGTAATTCGTATCCCATTATAAAATAATCACCGCCTAAAATAAGTAATAAATAGGTAACTGACAACCTTTTATTTGATTGCTATTATAAAGTTAGAACATTCGGATGTCAATAATAAGTTATAAACAATTCAAAGAAAGTTGAGGTACGCAGCTATGCACAATATTGATATAAGGCAATATGCACTTGAAAAGCGTGTGAATCTATGGGAAGTATCTGAACGATTAGGGTATTCACATGAAAGTTCATTTTCAAGAGTATTAAGACATGAACTTACAGAAGATAAAAAACAGGAGATACGTAAGATAATAGATGAACTAGCAGCGATATAAGGCGGTGAACTATGGAAGAAAAAATTAGATGCGGAAATGTTCCGGTTTCTGTGGCGGCACAAGTACTAAAAATGGACTGTCAAACGGTTCGTCTGTTACTGCAGAATAAATTAGTAGATTGGGGGATGGCGTATAAAAGACCGGGAAGTAAGATGTACAGTTACATAATTTATGCACAAAAGTTTTATGAAGTGACGGGGTATGATTACCACGGACAGAAAGTAGGTGAGTAGATAATGTTCATAACAAAGGCATCATTAAAACCGTTACAGAGAATGGAGCAGTTTAAAAAATGTGATCCGTACATGGTAAATAGCAGCGAGGTGGCAGGATATGACTACAGATGAACGAATGACACTTGAAAAGCGACAAAATGAGCTTATGAGAGAGCGTGAACGTTGGGAAAGTGCACAGACAGATTTTAGTTATAGTAAGCTGATTTTCGGTCTTTGCCAAAAACGAATGGATATGCTTGACCATGAAGCAGAAGAAATAAGGCAGACGTTAGAAATGGCGGTGCAGTATGACGGAAAATGAGGTATACGAGAGATGCATAGGGCATTTCAAAATAGTAAGGCGATATGCGGATCATGTGCAGTGTAATTGCCCGGCACATTCTGACAAGCAAGCATCCTTGACAATATCGAAGGGAAGAAAATGTGTATTATTTCATTGCCATGCAGGATGCACGATAGAGAGCATATTGTTGGCAGTAGGCATAGAAAAAAGTGATACATTTTTTGAAAGTATTTCTAATACAAGCGATTGGAAGAAATATATAGAAAAAAGAGAAGGAAAGCGCATTGAGGGTATATACCCATATGTTTCTTGTAACGGCAATTATGCTTTTCATAAGATACGATTGGAAGGAAAGCGGTTATTATATGGCAGACTGGAAAATGGGCGTTTTACATATGGACTACCAAGAAATACACCAAGAAAGAGCATGAAAGCCGTATATGGCGATTTGAGAGCCATTAAGAATGCTATACAGAAGAACATACCTATATTCATTCCAGAAGGTGAAAAAGATGTAAATACGCTTACAGAGCAGGGGTATATAGCTTTTACCTATGGCGGCTGTGGAGATTGGCAAAAAGATTTTGCAGAACTGGTAAAAGGTGCAAGTATTTTTATACTGGCAGATAATGACGAACCGGGGGTGAAAGTAGCTAAACAAATTTTTGAGGATCTGGAAGGCATTGCAAATAAAAGAAAAATTATTGTCCCTATGCCTAACATTCCGAAAGCAGATATTACAGATTTTTTTGAGAGTGGAAAAAATAAGGAAGACTTTGAACAGCTACTAAAAGAAAAACCGTTACAAGAAACCGTACAGGGGAATCAACAAAACATACAGAATATATTAGTATCCTTGAATGCCGCAAGGCGATTTGAAACAAATGATAAAGGATTTGGTGCATTATTTTCGGAAGTGTTCAAAGACAAGCACCGTTATAACCCTAGCCGAAAAGATTTTATGCTTTATGATGGCAAACGATGGATAGACGATATAGAGGGATTGGCAGCCAGAGCAGATGCAAAGCTATTATCTGATGCACTTTTACAATATGGCAGCAGCCTGGGGGATACCGATTATCTTAAATCTGTAACGGCATTATGTAATATCAGAAACCGGAATAATATGTTGCAAGACAGCAAGGATGTTTATTATTTCAGTAACGAGGATTTGGACAAAAACGATTATTTGCTGAATGTGCAAAATGGAACACTAGACTTGAACGGGAAAGAGCCTGTGTTTACCGCACATGATCCCGATATGCTACTATCAAAGATTTGCAATGTAGAATATAATCCTACCGCTAGTTGTAAAGAATGGGAAAAGTTTCTATTAGAAATCATGCAGGACGATACACAAAAAATCAAGTATTTGCAAAAAATAGCAGGGCTGTCATTGACGGGAAACACGCAGGAAGAAACTTGCTTCATTTTGTACGGAAGTACAACACGAAACGGAAAATCTACACTATGCGAGACCCTTATATATTTGTTGGGCGATTATGCTCTTACGATGAAGCCGGAAAGTCTTGCTGTAAAGCAGAATATTGATAGCCGACAGGCTTCTGGAGATATTGCAAGATTAGCAGGTTGCCGCTTCTGTAACGCCAGTGAACCGCCTAAACGAATGTTATTTGACACGGCATTATTAAAATCTTTGCTAGGACGGGACAGCATCACGGCACGACATTTACACCAAAGAGAATTTAGTTTTATTCCTAAGTTTAAGCTAGTCATAAATACGAACTATCTACCGACTATCGTAGATGATACGGTATTCAGTTCGGGAAGAATCAATGTTATTTCTTTCGATCGCCATTTTGAACCAGAAGAGCAGGACAAGCACTTAAAAGACAAATTGCGTAACAAGGACGAATTAAGCGGAATTTTGAACTGGTGTATTGATGGTTTGCAGTTATATCGTGAAGAAGGATTGAAAGCCCCGGCAGCAGTCGTATCAGCTACAGAAACTTATAGAACAGATTCGGACAAGATCGGTAATTTCATTAAGGATTGTTTGGAAAAGACCGGGAAAAACAGTAGCGTGAAAAGTATTTATGAATTGTATGACAAATGGTGCAGTGATAATGGATTTGGCATTGAGAACAAAGGGAATTTTATCGCAGAATTGAAGAGCAAAGGCATTTATGCAAGCAGCGGAACAGTAGGTGGCAAGACCGTTAAAAACATCGTAAAAGGGTATACAGAAGCAACCGAATTTATCGAATATACCGGAAGTGAACCACTACCTTTTGACTAAGGAAAAACGGCAAATGTGCAAATTGTGCAAAATAAATGTAAATTCTTTATAAGCTAACTTTAGAATGTCACATAAGAAATGCACATTTTGCACAAATCCAGTATTTATGCGGATTTGCAGACTTTTGAAAATTGCAATGTGCATTTTCTCTGTAACGTTTTTTATGAAAGTAGGTGTAAAAAATATTTTGATTAGTAAAGAATATGTAGAATACATGAAGTCGGATGAATGGCAAAAAATAAAACATAGTCGTTTAGAAATTGATCACTATTCATGCGTTATGTGTGGGTATTCAAAGAAACCGGAAATTTTAATGGTGCATCATTTGAATTATAAGCGACTAGGTCACGAAGATGTATGGAAAGACTTGGTTACACTTTGCCCGGTATGTCACAGAAAAGTACATAAGATGCTTAAACGCAAACAAGAGCCGGGGACTAAGTACAACGCAGTAGTTTAACTTCATAAAAAGACAAATTATAGAAAGAAGGTATTTTATGAGAAAAAATAACTATCCACAAGCGGCAGTAGATGAAATAGAACCGGAAGGAGTACAGCAACTTTGCAATTCTATCCGGGAACTGTACGATAAGGGCAAACCTCAAAGCGATGAAGAGGTGAAACAACGTATTGACGAATATTTTGACTTCTGCCAACGCTCAAGCATACGCCCAGGCATTGAAACATTAGCATTGAGCCTTCATGTTAGCAGAATCACGATATATAACTGGGGAAATGGTGTATGTTGCTCACCGGAGCGGCAGGAGATCATACAGAGAGCGAAAGGCTTTATAGCTGCATTCTTAGAACAAGCTATATTATGCGGCAAGATTTCACCACCTAGCGGAATTTTTATTGCGAAGAATTGGTTAGGTTATCGAGATTCTATCAGCATAGAAGAAAGCATTCCTAAAACATCAACACAAAAGGCATTAACGGCAGAAGAACTGCCACAACTAGGAGAATGGCAGGGCAATAGCGAGTTGCCAACTTTATAGTCGGTATTTGTAACGTAATTGTATAAACAGAAAGCGAGGAAAATATTATGAAGAAAATTCAACAGTATTTCAACAAGGTAATGGCAGAATTAAATGCGTACAAGACAATCGTAGATGCTTTTATTCCACAGTATCAAGCGGAGGTAAAGAAGCGAGATGCGTTTTTGGCTGATATGAAAGGGAAATATACGGAGCAATATATCTCCGAATATAGAGAAAAATGGAAGCCGTCAATAAATTATGCTGATGTGATTGCACCGGAGAGGGAGAAACATCAGGCTTCTGCAGACTTTTATATTAGTCTGATGAAGAAAGACCTTGATTCATTTTTCAATAGTCCGGTTCGGGCTGAGTTTGCAAATAAAGTCACTGCAATAAAATTAACGGGCTTGCAACTGTCAAATACTGAATTTAGATTATTGCAGGAATCAGCTAATACATACCTGGAACGCAGATTACTGAATCAGCTTGCGGTTAATAGAACTCATAGCGAGGTAAACGGGCAGGAATCAGCACAACCTTGTTGGGAAGTGATGGTTCCAGATATTGACAGAATCTATGAAGCATTCAAAAATATGCAGACAAATGTAAATACTGGTTTTCAATGGTACTGCGGTGAAAATATGGAGCTTCAAGATTTTGTCGCAGATGGTAGAGATATTATAGTAGTTGCTCCAGCTATTGCCCATGCTTTGGTTTGTTTTGATCCTAAGAGAAATGACAGTTACAAACGCTTCACAGAGATGGTTGAAAAAGCGCAAAGCATACTGCCGGAATCAAAGGCAAAAACGGAATTGACAGAAGCTGACAAGCAATTCATTGAGGTACTTCTTCCTACAAGTGATTATGAAAGATATCAGAATTTCACTAAAAGCAAGGCAGTAGATCTCGCAAAGGCAAGTGAAGAAATTGCTTCTATTCTGCTACTGGATCCGAGATTTTCAAAAACGGTAGAGAATGCTCTGGCAGAAGCGGAATAAAGCGTTTATAAAGGTACACCTTTAAAGACACTAAAGATAATTCATAAAACCATATATTCCATAGTTTGTAAATGCACAATTTGATTATTACAAACGTTTATAAAATAATTTGACATTTATAAACACTATGCTATAATAAGAGTACACCACTACGAAATATAATAAAGGAAGGAAAGTACAAGCTATGGAATATGGATATGCTAGAGTATCAAGCAAGGAGCAGAATTTGGCGAGACAGATTAAAGAATTGGTAGGCGCTGGAGTTGAGGAAAGGTACATATATACAGATAAACAATCTGGTAAGGACTTTGATCGAAAATCATATAATCTTCTTGTGGGTACAGTAAATACAGCCCCATTACTTAGAGAAGGTGACTTACTTACTGTATATAGCATTGACAGATTAGGAAGAAACTATAATGAGATAATGAAACAATGGCAATATATAACGCAGGAATTGAAAGCGGATATTAGGGTGTTGGATATGCCGTTGTTGGATACTAGAAGTAATGGAAACAGTCTTGACAGCAGATTTGTAGCGGATCTTGTATTACAGATTCTTTCATATGTAGCGCAAAAGGAAAGAGAGAACATAAAGGTAAGACAAGCGCAAGGAATAGCAGTAGCCAAAGAGCAGGGAAAACATTTAGGAAGACCTATAGCCACATTCCCGGCTAATTGGGAAGAAGTGTATAAGCAGTGGAAAGAAGGGAAAATAACGGCAGTGGAAGCCATGAAGCGTGCAGAATTAAAGAAAAATACCTTTTACAATTTAGTAAGGAGATATGAGCAAGGGCAGGCATAGTAAGCTATGCCCTTTTTCTTTGAAAGGGTGGAGGGGGTCTGATGAGAAAAAGAAAATCCCCATACTAAGTCGCTTCTAGTGCCCCACAAAAATAAAAAGGCTATTTACAGTCTAATTGTCGGTACATCACGTTCGTCATTATGACGAGTGAAATAAAAAAAGAAGGAAGCCCTTTACTTTCCAACGGTGCAAGGCTTCCCCCTATATCTACTTTTATTATATTTAGAAAGTAGGTGTAAAACAATGAGCAATGAAGAAATTGTACAAGAAATTCAAAACGGTATTAACGTTACGGAAAACATGGAACTATTGTATAGGCAAAATATGCCTTTAATCAGAAGGTTTATAAAACCGTATTCGCATTATGAAAATATGGAAGATTTGGAGCAAGAAAGCTACTTCGGGCTATTTGAAGCTACAAAGAATTACGATCCGAACAAGGAAGCAAAGTTTATAACCTATGCTAGATTCTGGATTGTACAAGCTGTGTCCCGGTATATACAATGCAATACCCCTGCGGTTCGCATTCCAAGCGGTTTAAATGGGAAAATAAACCGTTACAAGAAATATGTAAGTAAATATGTGCAAGAGCATGGATCGGAACCGGATACAAGGCAAATAGGAGAAGCATTAGGGTGTACAGATGCGCAAATAAGGTTGATACAAATGTATTCATCTTCCGTAACGTCATTAGATGCAGAAGTGCTATGTAATGATGAGGGAGAAGGAAAGAGACTGTTAGACACAATACCCGATGATAATACTGATGTTGAGAGAGGGAGTATTGAAAATGCATATAATAGGCAAATGCAGAAGGATATAAGATATGCTGTCGATACTTTCCTTGGTGATAGAGAAAAAAAGGTGATTGAAGAAACCTTTTTTCATGGAAAGACCCTAAGAGCAGCCGGGGAGACAATAGGAGTAACGGGGGAACGAACAAGGGCTATCCAGGCAGCAGCACTAAGAAGACTTAGAATTCGGGGAAGAAAGTTATTATTGCAATATGCTGAATTGAATGCTAGCATATATCGTGGAACGAATGAAAACTTCAAACAACACAATTCCTCTATAGTGGAACATATAGCAATTACTAAACAAGATCTACAGAGAGAATATGAAGATAGGGTAAGAGAAGCCATGGGAGTTTAATGAATGATGTACAATTTCTTTCGTAACACACACGTAGCACACAAAAGGCTCAAAATGCTGATAAAATAAGGGGATTCAGTTCTGCAAGAGATAATCGACTGCTCAGACTATATCAAAATGGTTCAAAAAGCCCGGAAAATCAAG